>Ga0208880_1000060_pt1 | contig 20955 bp, 11 predicted proteins | sample Knorr_S23_td_Sur_FD_185606 | JGI IMG/M metagenome (GOLD analysis project Ga0208880, IMG submission 185606) | Marine microbial communities from Southern Atlantic Ocean transect - Knorr_S23_td_SurfaceB_ad_5m_LV_B (SPAdes) (version 2) | ecosystem: Environmental > Aquatic > Marine > Oceanic | place...
TGAGATTTTGGGGTTTTTGAATCCTTATAATAAAAAGTATGTATTTTATTGGCGGATAGATTCTCTAAAATTTCTTCATTACCATCAAACCATGTAACCTTAACTTGATCGATAACATCTAAACTATCGATGCCAAAAGTTAAAACAGGTTCAACCGAAGAAATCCAACCTCTTGTCAGGAACAACTCTTGAAATTGTTTGCCATTATTAGTTGTTATTTCAACTTTATTTCCAATTCCTAAAGTATTCTTTGAATTGCTTTTAAATTTTACTCTGAAATAGTTTTTGTCATCATCCAATGTATTTTCATAAACAGAAGCAGGTGCATTAAGATTATTAATTACCAAATCTAAATCACCATCATTATCTAGATCACCATATGCTATTCCATTAGAAGTCCCATTTAAATCCAGGCCCCATTCTTTTGATTTATCATCAAACTTTATTCCATTATTTCTGTAAGCAACATTAGGAACCTCACCGCGTGGAATTAAAGAAATTAAATCTTTAAAACTTGATTCTTTACTTTTCCCTTCCTTGTCGTATTCAAAGTTGATAAAATCTAAATTGTTTGGTCTGCGTGGAATTCCATTGGTTACAATCAAGTCTTTTTTTCCGTCTAAATCATAATCTGCAAATAATGCTCCCCAACTCCAATCTGTAGATGATACACCACTGAATTCTCCAATTTCACTGAATTTCACAGAGTTATTATTGAATAAAGGCCCTTTATTTAGTTGCAACATATTTCTATCATATTGAAAATGATAAGAATAATTCAATTTAAATTTATAAATGTCATAATCTTCAAAACTTAGCGATGTCTTCAGAACTTCTTCTTTATCAGGTCGCATATCGAGCGTTATTATATCCATCCAGCCATCATTATTAATGTCGGCTATATCATTACCCATTGAAAAGTGAGATGTTTGACCTAAAGAACCTACAATGTCTTCTCTAAACCCTCCTTGTCTATCATTATAATAGAGGTAATCATTCTCATGAAAATCATTAGAAACATAAATATCTGGATACCCATCATTATTGATATCAGATATACTCAATGCTAAACCATAACCATTTATTCCGCCATATATTCCTGTTTCCTCGCTAACATCTATAAATTTACCCTCTTCATTTTTAAACAATAAATCACCTGCCATTTTATCTCTTTTTTCACGAATCTGACCTGGGCGATATGACAGTGGTGTGTGCATTGCTTGATTTACTAGAAACATATCTAAATCACCATCAATATCATAATCAAAAAAAGCGGCTTGATGTGCATAAGTACTTATATCTAGTCCGTATTCAGCAGCACTTTCAATAAATGTATTATCACCTTGATTTATATATAATTTATTTATTCCTTTTAAGTTCTTGAAGCCATCAATCATACAAACATAAATGTCCAAAAAACCGTCGTTATTAATATCAACCATAGTTGTACCTGTGGTCCAGCTTTTTATCCCAATATCCCCTCCTAAACCAGATGATTCTGTAATATCTTCAAACACAAAATTTCCTTTATTTATAAAGAGTTTATTAGATTCTTGATTAGCGGTTAAAAAAACATCTGGAAGTTCATCGTTATTTATATCTCCGATTGATACTCCGCCACCCATATACATATTATTGTAACTTAAAATGTTAAATTCATCAGTTTCAATAATATTGTTAGAAAAAATTAAATTTGTTTTATTGGGTGATTTAAGTTTATAAATTGTTTTAGTTAAATCAGAATCACAGGAATAAAAAATAATTGTGCTAACAATAAAGCTTATTAAAGATTTATTACAATATTTTTTTGCGATCCTCATTATAATGTTTTTCTAAAATTAGTATTGGTAAAACTCCATGGTTGAATTATTCCTTGCTATTAATAGTAGATTATTTTGTATTTGGTTGAGTGTCTTGAAATCTCTTATCTCACCATTTAAAATTAATCCACTTTCATCCATACTGTAGGTAACAAATTCCCCATTTCCTAATCCTTTTAAAAAATGCCCATAACTAGCATCATATCTTCCTATCTCAGGCTTTACATTGTGTAAATTTCCACCTAAAATTAAATCTACATTGCCATCTTTGTCAATATCAGACGCAAGAATTGCATATAAAGGAGATAATTGTGTTTCTTTAGGTAATGGTTTAATTTTAAATGATCCTTTCCCATTATTAATTAACATAACACTTTCTAGCATAGTAACTTCATGGACTATTGAACTCTCAAGCTCTTTCTCATTAAAAAAATCATTAATTGTTTGTCCTTTGTATTGAGAATAATTCACATATTTTTTTTTCAGATGGGGTAATTGCTTAATCAAATCGTGGCGTAACACTAGAGGATATGATTCGCCTTCATTATATCTACATACAATCTGTTCAATAGATCCATTGTTATCAAAATCATTAATGTAACATGAAATAGGCTCATCAACACTTGCCTTGAATCTTGAATTTAAACCATGATTCCCCACTATAAAATCAATATCCCCATCATTATCTATATCAGAAGAAGCGATTCGGTTCCACCATCCAGAAGTGTTTTTTAAACCAACATTATTAGAAATTTCATTAAAATTTGAATCATCGTTCTCAAAAAGCTTTATTCCCATCCACTCTCCGACTATAATCAAATCATGATCGTCATCATTATCAAAATCAGTCCATTTGGCATCAGTTATCATTCCAAGTCCAATCAATTCTGGTGCTAATTCTAGCGTTACATCTGTAAACTCCCCTTTCCCATTATTCTCAAGAATATATCCATTTTGAGGAACTCCGATTGACCCAGGCTTCAATCTAATACCAACAAATAAATCTAAATCACCATCTTTATCAAAATCATTAGGAATAACAACAGATGTGCTTTCTGGATTAGACGTAGGAAGAAGTTGAGATGACCTTGTAAATTCTCCAAAGCCATTATTTATATATAGTCTATCATATAGTGCATATGAACCGCTAAAATATTCTACCCCACCACTTGACACATACAAATCTATATCACCATCGTTATCGGCATCAAAGAATACAACCTGAGAATCTTCACTTTGCTTATCTTTTTCGAAAAGATCCGCATTCGAAGATTTATATTTGTTTTGACCGATATTTAAAAAAAGTTTACCTGGAGAATTTTTAGCACCGCCAATATAAAAATCCATTAAACCATCATTGTTCACATCCCCTACATCTATTTTAGGTCCCTCTGTAGATTTCATGTGGTATAACAATCGATCTCTATCAAAGTCTACATAATTGTTTTCAACATGGGAATAATCTAAGTCAATTGTTTCAGAAATATTTTTAAAAAGTGATTTATTTTTATTTTTTATTTTTTCTTTAGGTTCGGTCATTTGGGCTTCTTTTTCATCAATAACCACTATCTGGTTAACAGCTAGATCAGTTAAAACACTTCTTTTGCCATAATACCAATCAACAATTAACGAATCAATGCTTGATATTTCCCCTAGACCAAAATGCATAATATTATCAACAGTAGATTGAAAACCTCTAATTGGGGACTGTTCTAAATAAAAAATTTGCTTATCGGATTTGATTGTCACTTTTGTCCCAACTGCATTAATATTATTCTTTTCTCCTATTAACTTGACTTTTAGATAGTTATTTTCTTTTAATAATTCTGTAGAGTTATTTTTATAAATAAACGTTGGCATATTAACATTATTGACAATTAGATCAAGATCACCATCATTGTCCAAATCGCCGTAAGCAGAACCACTTGAATGACTAGGAGTATCCAAACCCCAATAATTAGTCACATCTTTAAATCCAAGATTTGAGTCACCGGCATATGCAAAATTTGATATTTTTGTGATTGGGATAATATCAATAAGTTTTTTATAATCAACACCCCTTTCAGTCACAATCATTTTAGTAATTTCTTCATTTGAAATATACCTAAGATAATCTTGATCGAGAATGTCCTGAGCTAATCCGTTTGCTACAAATAAGTCTTTATGGCCGTCATTGTCAAAATCTGTTATAAGAGCACTCCAACTCCAATCCGTTGCTTCAACTCCAGCTAATCTTCCTACTTCACTAAATGTCAAATTATTTCCAAAAGAAATTCCATTATTTAAATGAAGTGTGTTCCTTGTAAATTGATGATAATATCCATTTTTTAAATTGTATTGATATTTATCCCAATTTTCAAAAGTCATTGTTGTTTTATACCTTTCTTCATTCTCAGGAAGCATCTCTGTAATAAAAATTTCAGGGAGACCATCAGCAGTTATGTCAGCAACATCAGACCCCATCGATGATAAACTTGTCGATCTCATTTGATTTTCTAAATCCTCAGAAAATGTTCCATCACCATTATTCATATAGATATAGTCTCTTTCAAAAAAATCATTACTGATGTATAAATCAAGCCAACCATCTTTATCTAGGTCTGCAACTGAAACTCCAAGACCAAAGCCAATTTCGCTTCCAAAAATTCCAGCCTCCTCACTGACGTCAATGAATTTTCCTGAATCATTTCGAAATAACTTATCACCGCCCTTTTTATCCCGAATAGCTCGCTCGTTTATTTGAAGATTGAAGCTACCTATAGCTGTAAAGGAGTTATTTAATAAATAAACATCTAAGTCTCCATCTTTGTCATAATCAAAAAAAGCAGCATGAGTTGACAGGCCAGAGTCTGCTAATCCCATTTCTTGGGCTTTTTCTGAAAATGTCCCATCACCATTATTTATAAAAAATTCATTTTGTCTATTATCTCCATTTACATCACCTGAGTTACAAACATAGATGTCCAACCAGCCATCAGAATTAATATCTACCATAGAAACCCCTGTCGACCATGCCCTATTCCCACTAAGTTTTGCAGTTTCAGTTACATCCTCAAAAACAAAATTACCTTTGTTAATATATAGCCTGTTAGGTAACTGATTGGCTGTTAAATAAACATCTAATAATCCATCATTATTTACATCTCCAAGACCTACACCCCCTCCATTGTAAAAATTTCTATAAGTATAAATATTGAATTCATCAGAATATGTAAGATTATTTTCAAAATCAATTCTTGTTTGGTTGGGACTTAACAATTCAAAAATAAATTGGTCATTTTTACCAATTCTATCACATGAAAAAAATAGAATTAATATTATAAAATGCAGAAAATAATTGATTTTATTTGATATCATTAAAACTATATTTATTAAAACTCCTGATTTATTCAGCTATCCCCTCAGGTTCTAAATCCTTAAAGACAATATTCAATTCATTTAAAGTTGATGAGGGTGTTATTAAGATTAATCTATTACCATCTATTTTAACATAATTATATTTTATAAAAATATCGTCATTATTTGGCACTTTTAAAAATTTATTTCCCTTGTATCCATTCTCAAAAAATTGAATTGATTGATTCACTAATTTGCTTAATGTCATCTCTTGCTTGTAACTGCTATAGTTTTTATAACTAATACCGGCATTGAATTGCTTTATAGATTTTCCATCAATATCTGCTGGAAAAAATTCAAAGTTGACTGGATAGTCAAACCCTTTATTTAATTCTATTTTAACCCTTGTGTTACCCCTAGAAGGAAAAAATAAACCTTCACGATAGGTTTTGTCTACATAATCAAAAAAATCATAAGTTGACATACCTAATTTCACTCCATAAACAATACTATCAAACCTTTGATTCCTACTAGTTTCTTTAACCATTAACTTATCAAGAGACTTTTTGTCAATTACAGTAGATGAATCTGGGTTACACGAGAATAAATTTAGCAGCCCAATACATATAACTATGAAACGAAAAAAAATAGAATACCTATTTTTCATATATCTAAATATTTATTAATTAACAATACCGTAAAAAACAGCATGCCTAGCTATTTGCGTTTCTCCTCATTATCATACTGTTTTTGTAATAATTAACATTTTTAAGTTTATTAAATTTTCAATAAACTATAAACAGAATTTAGCTTTAAAAACGTTTTAAAAAGAAAAGTTTTTCTAATAATAATTAGAAAAACTTTTCAAATAACCTAAAACAATTTATGAAAAACCAAATAAATATTTAAGGTGAAATAAAATTAATTATATCCAGGATTCTGTACTAAGTTTGGATTTCCTTGAATTGCTTCTGTTGGAATTGGTAAAATTCTTCTGGTTATGTCTTTCTTATTTACAGTTTGTTTTCCTGCATAGGATCCAATACCCTTGAACCACCAATCATCCTCATAACGGTCAAACCTTAGCATGGTTGGTCTTGAAAAACCTTCTAATCCTAATTCTTTTTTAAGCTCATGATATAAATCATCTTCTGTTAAACTAGCTAAATCATCTAACCCAGCTCTACCTCTAATTTGATTTACAATAGATAAAGCCTCTGCGCTAGCGTTATCGATTCTCCATAGTGCTTCAGCTCTTTGTAACATTACGCCCGCAAGCCTGTAAATTGCAAAATCAGCATCACTATTAAAGCCATTTCCTGTAACAACTTCCCATTTACCAAATCTTGGTCCACTTTGTTTAGGATATTTTCCATCAATTTCGATAAAATCTGGACTTATAAAAATATTACATCCTGCCGATTCAGGATAAGCTTGCTCAAATTCAGATTGAAAATCTCCAAAATTGTTAAAATCATCTGCACAGTTATTAAGCTTATATTCATCTTTAGGATTTGCATATGCAAAACCAGCCTTATCTGTCCACCCAGGACCTGCATCTTTAGTGTATTGCTGGCCAACAATAAACTGACCCTTCCTTAGATCATCATCATCAAATGAATGATAATATTCACTTGTATAAGAAAAGCCTGCCCAGGGATTCCAGCCTAGATCAAAGGTTTTGTCCATAGAGCCTAAAAAAGAATGTAAAACTGGGCCAAAACAACAATTACTACCATCTTCGTAAGGGATAACCCAAATATTTTCAGTTGATCCTTCATTTTGAGCTCGGAAATTGGCAAAATACCCAGGAGTTAATTGATAACCCCCCTCATCCATCACAACCTTTGCAGCAGCAGCAGCCTCTGACCACTTTGACACTCCGGTAATTCTCTCAGAATTTAAATACAATTGAGTAAGTATTGAATAACCTGCATATTTATTTACTTTTCCATAGGTTTCTATCCCTTTACTAGTAGATAATTTATCGACAGATTCTAATAATTCTTTCTCAATAAAATCAAATGCTGCTTGAGGTGAAACCTGTGTTGGTGCAGGGTCCGCAGCAGCGAAACGTGTTTCAATAGGTATATTTCCATATGCCTGTAACATATTATAAAAATAGAATGCTCTTAATGCTCTCAACTCAGCAATTCCCGATTCTAGTGGGTTTGGAGTTTCTGAGATAATTTCTATTAGACGATTACAGGTAGAAATACCCCTTGACATTCTAGTCCAAGTCCATTGCATTTGAAACATGTCAGGTGTCCAATCGTGGCTAAATAAACCAGCATTCCCACCCCAGTCATTATCTGACTTTATTACAATTGTAGCAACATCACTTAATAATGCACTGTTGCTTTCCATTATATCGAAATAATCATTTAAAGGCACATAAGCAGCCGCTGCAGCCGTATTTATTTGATCTTCTGTTTGAAAATATTCTGAAGGTAATACTTCAGAATAAATTTCAGGTTCAACATCACACGATACAGTTATAGCTACCATTGAAAATAGAATAGTTCCTAAAAATAATTTCCAAACATTTTTAAAATTATAAACTTTCATATCTTATTATTTAATTTTTAATTTCTAAACTTTAAAAGGATATATTAACTCCAATTGTGTAAACTGAAGTTGGAAAATAGCCAAATTCAATTTTATCCAAACCAGGTGACAAAATATCAACTGTTGTATCAATTTCATTTCCCTGAACCCACGATCTCTCCGTATATCTAACCTCTGGATCAGCACCAGTGTAATTAGTTATTGTAAACAAGTTATTTCCAGCTACATATAATCTCAAATTATCAATTTTACTACTTTCAGACAATTCAAAATTATAACCAATAGTGGCGTTATCTAATCTCAAGAAATCAGCTTTTTCAACATGGCCAGAATGATAAACCCCAGCTGATTCTTTATTATCAGCGTCAAAAAGTTCAGTCTTAACAAAGTTTTGAGTACCTGAAAGCCCTGAGTACTCAAAGGCCATTCTTGTTGCATTGACTATTGAATGCCCAGTAGCACCTCTTAACATAATATTTAAATCCCAATCTTTATATGATAAGGTGTTATTTAAGCCAAATGTATAATCTGGAAGAGCATTACCAACTATAACTCCATCTCTATTTAGATCTTTATCGGTTGTAGGCTGACCTGTCTCTTGGTTGATAACTAATGTTTTACCATTTGAGTCATATCCAGCAAAAATACCAGCTCGTATATTACCAAGTCGTTGTCCTTCTTCAAGTACAATAGGGAATGTTTGATTTAGCCCTGCTGGTAGGGAACCACTGTATGTAACATAATTATCTTGATCAGATAGATTTACTAAAGTAACATCAAAATTAGCCATATTAAAAGCAACATCCCATTTTAAGTCTGCAGTGGAAACAGCAGAATAATTTAATGCAATCTCAAATCCATCTGTATCTAATTCACCTAAGTTTAACAATGTCTCTCCAAATATGTTAGGTGGTGAAGCTACTGGTGTCATTCTTAATAAATCCGAAGTTGTTCTTTCAAAATAGTCTAAACTACCAGAAAGCTTGGAATCAAATGCAACGAAATCAATCCCAATATTAAATTCAGTTTTTTCTTCCCACTTTAAGTCTGGATTAGGATTTGATGCAGGACCTATAGCAGTTACATAATTACCATTTACATATCCGTTAACTACATTACCCGTTGGGTCGAGCGCAGTACCCAATGTTGCTAAGTATGCTAAATATTGATTTGGCTCATTTCCTGTAAGCCCATATCCTACCCTTAGTTTCATTTGGTCTACACCATTGATGTCAATTAATTTATTAAGATCTACACCGGCACTTGCTGCCCAAAAGTTTCCTGATCTATTATTTGATCCAAACCTCGATGACTGCTCATTTCTGATACTAGCAGAAAAATATGCAAGATTTTGGTAGTTTAGGTTAAGTCTTGCGAATGCTGAAGCTAATTTTGACTCTTGCTTTAAAGAAGTCATACCCGCTTGACCATCTAAAATTCCTAATCCAAATCCCATTCCATTATAGCCAGGTTCATTACTTAGAAAATCAGTGTTGTAAGCATATTGATTTGAATAGATAAATTCTTGATATGCATAACCTGCTAAAACTTCGTAATTAAGATCATTTGCTTCACCATTGTAAGTTGCTGTAAATTCACTAAGATTAAACTTTTCGTCACTTATAGTTTTTTCAGCCCTACCTTCATCTCGTAGCCCTACCCAAAAGTCATCATTATCATAAAATTTTCCATCTGTCATGGTTTTGTATTGTGTTGAATAACTTGCTGAAACGGTTAAGTTTGGAGTTAAATCATAATCAGCTTTAAAATTAGCCAACATGGTATTTGTATCCTGATCCCAAACAGTTTGCTCATTAATTGCAACTGGATTGTAGCTTCTATCTACTCCATTATTTTGGAAAAATGTACCATCTGGATTATATATTGGTGCAGTCGGGTTAAAAGACTGGGCACTAGTTAAAGCTCGTTCGAATCCTACACTTGCATCACGACTAGTCATTCCAAGGTTAGCCTGAATCCTTAATTTATCATCTAAAAGTTTATGGTTTACGTTAACACGAGCATTAACCTGCTCAAAACCTGATGTTGTTTGAATTCCTTCTACATCCCTAACATTTAAGGATACTCTGTAACCTAAACCATTTTCATTACTTCCAGAATAAGCTAAATTGTGAACATTACTCATTGCCGTTCTGGTCACTTCATCAACCCAATCAGTTTTGGAACCAAGATCAAGACCATTATATGACAAAAATTCATCATAACTTGCATACTGAATTCTATTGGAAATCTGTTCAGATGAAAAATAACCACGATATTCAAATCCTGGTTTAGTTAACCCTTTGGCGGATTTTGTAGTAATGATAATTACACCACTACTACCTCTTGTTCCATAGATCGCTGCTGCTGATGCATCTTTAAGAACATTTACCGATTCAATATCTGCTGGATCTACAGAATCCAAAGAACCACCGGTTACACCATCAATAATAATTAGAGGTTCTGCATTTGCTCCAAAAGTACTTAATCCTCTGAGTCTTAGAGTAAAACCTTCGTTAGGATTACTCCCTGCACGGGTTACATTTAGACCTGCAATCTTACCCTGTAATAATTGTGTCGGATCGTTTATATTTCCTCCGTTAAAGTCTTCAGAATTTATTGAAACAATTGCACTAGTGATCTCCTCTTTCTTCTGAGTTCCATAACCAGTAACAATAACCTCTTCAAGCACATCTTGTAATAATGAAATTGTTAAATTAGTCTGATTTCCAATTTCAACTTCTTGAGAAGAAAATCCAATATATGATATAATTAAAATATCATTTTGATTTGCTTGAATAGAAAAATTTCCATCAAAATCAGTTGTTGTACCATTATTTGTTCCTTTTATAAGTACAGATGCACCTGGAAGAGGATTTCCTTCAGCAAGTACTAACCCATTAATGTTCTGGGCAGATATTTGCACCACAAACAATAAAACAAATAAGTATGTAAAATTTCTAACGAGATATTTTTTCATAATTTATAGTTTAAATTTAGTTAAGTTTTAAATGTATAATATACGCTTATAAATCAAAATTAATAAAAAAAAAATTATAAACGTAATTTTTACATAAAAAAATTAGAATTACAAAAAAATAAGCTAGAATTTGTGTGAAAAAAGAATTACAAAATATGATATTGAAGTCCCAATATTTAAAATCTAAACATTTTTAGTGAAATATTAATTTGTAATTAATGCCTTTAGAGTAAATTACTTAATTAGTAATTTATGAATATTAATGAGTTAAAATTGAAAAACATCCTTCAAGTTTATGGTTTCATTTGGAGAAGCTATTTGATCATTAATGTTCTTGAAACGATATAGAAATGCCCCTTTTTTTGATGATGTTTTATCTTTTTTATCACTTTTTTCTAAAAATCCAGTTGAAAGAATCTTTTTCCTAAAATTTCTGGAATCAAACTCCGTATTATATATACATTCATAAAGATTTTGTAATTGTGGAAGGGTAAATAATTTTGGTAGTAATTTAAATCCGACAGGCTGTGTTTTTGCAATATCTCTTAATTTCATTAATGCATCATTAACCATTTGATTGTGGTCTAAAACTATTTCAGGAATGTTATACAGATCAAACCATTTTACATTATGCTTTTCAAGATCAATAATATTGAAATAATCTACTCGGATTAAACTAAAATAGACAATAGATACTACTCTATCTCTGGGATCCCTATTTACATCTCCGTAAGTTTTTAATTGATTTAGATAAATATCTTTGGCTCCCGTTAGATTAAAAATAATATCTTGTGCACTTTGGTCCATTGAAAGCTTTCCATCAGGTGCATCCCCTAACAAAGACCAATCCCCTTTAAAAGGTTCATACTTACGCTTGAAGAGCAATAAATTTAGTTTTTGTTCATCGTAACCAAAAATAACACAGTCAACTGCTACGCTTATTTCTTGATTTTTGTTGTATTTTTTTTTAAACATTCATTCTATATAAATAATCGGTGAAAGTAAAAAAAAATTCTAAAAGAAGTAAAATGTTCATGTTTTTGGTGATATAATCAAAGTAAAAATCAAAAAAAATTTATAATTTTAAAAACGTAAATTAAACGTTTATTAATTGAGTCAAGCAACATTTAAAATATGAATTATAAATTTTTAATCTCGTTTTTAATTTTATCATTGCTCTTAGCTAGCTGTAATAATATTAATAATTCATTTAATGTAGCTCCTATATTTTCAGATAAAATGGTGTTTCAACAAGCACAATCAAATCCAATATGGGGTACTTCATCTCCACACTCTGATATAAAAATATCTTCATCATGGGGGGAGTCAGTTAATACAAAAGCAGATAGCAGTGGCCATTGGTCAGTTAAACTACCTACTCCGGTCTATGGGAAAGGTTCTAACAATAAAAAACAAACAGTTAAAGTCTCAAACGGTTACAAAACAATTACAATTAAAGATGTGTTAATTGGGGAAGTTTGGTTGGCATCTGGGCAGTCAAACATGCAATGGTATATGGACGAATGTGAAGGCTGTGTAATAAATCAGACAAAAGAAATAGAGACCTCTAACAACGATATGATTCGTATGTTTTCCGTTCCACATGAATTAACTGGTGATGCTATAAAACATAAAAAATGGATGTCAGCAAGTGCTGAAACAACAGGGAAATTTAGTGCTACTGCCTACTATTTTTCAAGAAAACTATATGAAAAGCTGGGCGTACCTGTTGGAATTGTGAACACAAGCTGGGGCGGAACTCGAGTTGAGGCTTGGATGAGTCCTAAAAAACTAAGAACACTTGAGGAAACAAAAGATCAAATTCCTGATGACTATAGTTTTTTAAGCTCCCAGGGGTTTTTCAAAAACTATAATGATTCCATAGCTGAAGATATTAGTGAAAAATATGGATATAAAACTCTTGAACTCCCAAAGAAGTCAGATGTTAAGGAATTGTGGAGTAAATATGCTGAGGAATGGCAGGAGCTAGATCTAGGAGATAAAGAATTTAAGAGGCCTGATTTTGATGATAACTTATGGGGAAATTGGAATCCTACTCTAAATGATTACACTCCCCCCATTAGCAAAGGAAGATTTGAAGCTGTTTTTGACGATTCAGATAGATTACTATCAAATGGTATAATTTGGTATCGTGTTCGTGTTAGAATACCAGATTCAACCAAAAATTATGTGTTAAAAATCAAAAAAGGAATTGATGATGGAGATCAGACATATTTTAATGGTAAACTTATTGGGAATACATATGGCCATTATCTTGAAAGAAACTATACTATTCCAAAAGAAATCATTCAAAAAGGTGAAAATGTAATTTCATTCAGAATTACTGACCCTGGCGGTGGAGGAGGATTCAATAGTCAAGTTGAGTTACACGAAGGAGATAATGTCATTATAATCCCGTTTGAAAGTTTTAAATACAAACACCACGGTTTCATAACAAACAATAATTACATCATTGTTCATAACCATTCAATTAATGAACTTATATCGCTTACTCAAAAAAACAGAGACGATATATTAAAGGGATTTGTTTCTAATGATCATAACGGATTTTCTGCAATGTATGAATGTATGTTGACGCCAGTAATGCCTTACGGAGTTAAGGGTGTAATTTGGTACCAAGGAGAATCTAATGTTATTAACTTTCAAGATTACACCAATTTATTTTCTGGGATGATAGAAGATTGGCGGTCTGCTTGGTCTACAGATTTGCCTTTTTACTTTGCCCAAATTGCCCCCTATATCTATGATAAAAACCAATCTTCTCAAGGTTTACGTGACGCTCAACGAAAAACACTTGATAGAGTAAAAAATACAGGCATGGCAGTTTTATTGGATATTGGTGAGGAATATGATATTCATCCTGAGAATAAAAAAGATGTCGGTGAACGCTTGGCGTTACATGCATTAAAAAATCAATACAACTTCAATCTTACAGCGAATGGACCTTTATATAAAAACCATGTTAGTAAGGGGTCACGCATTGAAGTTTACTTTGATCATATCGCCAATGGTTTGGTTTCTAATGGAAAACTAACAGGCTTTGAAGTAGCAGGAAAAGACCGTGTTTTCCATCCTGCACTTGCTAAGATTTCAAAAAATAAAATTGTTGTTTCATCAAATAAAGTAATAAAACCTGTTCATGTTCGATATGGATGGAAAAATTGGTTTGTTGGCACCCTATTTAACAGTGAGGGTTTACCTGCTTCTTCTTTTTCAAGTCTGTAAATTTATATTTTAAATCATAAAGATACTTTGAAGGTAAATGCAAGCACATTATTTGAAAAAGCTTACGGAAACTTTTGTATTCCAGCTATCAATATTTCAAATCCTGAACAAGTAACCGCTTTATTTTCAGCGGCAAAAAAACACCAAGCACCCTTTATTGTACAAACATCCCCTGCTGCAAGGGAGTACATCAGTGCTAAAATGATTCTTTCCTATGTCGAAACAGCGTCAAGAATCTATACCGATGTTGTTTATGCTGTTCATTTGGATCATGGAAATGAATCCCATGTACATGATGCTATCGCTTCGGGTCAATATACATCTGTGATGATCGATGCCTCTCATGATTCACTTGAACAAAATATAGCTCGCACAAAAAAAGTTGTCCAACAAGCTCACTCTAAAAATATCTCAGTAGAAGCTGAGTTAGGTATATTAAGTGGTGTAGAAGATGATCTTGAGGTAGATGAAAAAAATGCTCTTTTTACAGACCCAAATGACGTTGTTACCTTTGTGAAAGAAACGAATTGCGATAGCCTAGCCGTTGCTGTTGGAACAAGCCATGGCGCTTACAAATTCTCAGGTGGGCAAGGACTTCGATTTGATTTATTGTCCGAAATTCAAAGTAATCTTCCCAATTTTCCAATTGTTTTACATGGAGCATCCCAGATAGATCCTGAAGAAATAAAACGCATCAATAGCGCAGGAGGGAATATTTTGAATAGTGCAAAAGGGATCACTGATGACGAGATCAAAAAAGCGATTGGGCTTGGGGTGTGTAAACTCAATATAGCGACAGACTTGCGACTTTTATGGACGCGTGTTTTTAGAGAGTATTTCAGAGATCATAGTGGTGAATGGGACCACTTGATTCCAGGAAAAAAATATATGGATGAATTGGAAAAATTAATCCACAAGAAGTTTAGACTATTAAATTGTTTAAATAAAAACCATTTATTCAAATAAAACTATGATACAATTTGGTATTGCTCCGATAGGATGGACAAATGATGATATGCCAGAATTAGGTGGGGACATTTCATTTGAACAATGCGTGAGTGAAATGGCTTTGGCAGGTTATGCTGGTTGTGAGGTAGGTAACAAATTTCCGGTCCATAATTTACCATTACTAAAATACCACCTAAAAATTAGGAATTTACGTATTTGCAATCAATGGTTTAGTTTTGAACTAACCAAAAAACCTTTCAATAAAATTAAAAATGATTTTGAAAAACACCTCCAATTCTTACATTTTTTTGGTGCCAAAGTCTCGGGCGGTGCCGAGTGTGGAAATACCATCCACGGGAATCCAAACATTCCAATTAATGAACGTAAACCATCATCAGCCGAGGAGTGGAACTTATTGACAAAAGGTCTTAATGAACTGGGTAGGTTTTCAATAGAAGAATACGGAATCAAATTATCATACCATCACCATATCGGCACCATGGTTGAAAGTGATGAAGAAGTTGAAAGGTTGATGAACCAAACGCATCCTGACTATGTTGGTCTTAACTATGACTGCGGTCATTTTGCTCTTGCTAACGTTAACCCAGTTGAAGCCTTTAAAAAATATCACAACAGAGTGAATCATATTCATCTCAAGGATATTAGAGCCGCCAAAAAAGAACTTACTGAAAAGGAAGGTTTAAGTTTTTTAGATGCTGTTAGAAAGGGAGTTTTTACAGTTCCTGGCGATGGCAATCTTCCCATTGATTCAATTATCAATTTAATATCCAAAAGCGGGTATGATGGATGGGTTGTGGTTGAAGCCGAACAAGATCCTGCGCTGGCTAACCCTTTGGAATATGCTATTAAAGGATATAAATACTTGAAAAAACATTTTAATCAAGCATAAAAAATTAAAACTTTAGGAAGAATAATCCATAATAAAGCAAAACTGGAATTTAAAATACAATAAAACATGAGAGATAATAAGTTTAAATTTGCTATAAACCATCGCTCTTGCCCTCAGATAAGTCCAATAGAGTTAATTGATCTCGCTATAGAGTTGGGAGTTTCTGCAATCGAACTTCGTACTGATATAAAACAAAACAGTATAAGTGATATAAATATTGCTAAAAAAGTGGGTCAGTATGCATTAATGAAAAATATTGAAATACTAACAATTAATGCGCTTTATCCTTTCAATATTTGGGATAATGAACGTAAAGAACAGGCTGTAAAGTTAGCAGATTTGTGTCAGGCTATTGGTGCTAAAGCACTGGTTTGCTGTCCGTTAGTTTCTGAAAATATGGAATTTACAGATGATAAACAGATCCAAAAAGCAACTAATGCTTTAAATGAAATATCTTTAATTCTAAAATCCCGTAACTTAATTGGTTATGTTGAACCTTTAGGTTTTCCAAAATCTTCTTTACGCAAAAAAAAATTTGCACTCAAAGCTATTGATGATGCAGGTGTTTCCAATATTTTCAGTCTTCTACATGACAACTTCCATCATGCTGGTGCAAAAGAAACAGAATATTATCCTAAAAGAACAGGCCTAGTTCACATATCTAGCGTTATTGACCAGAGTTTAACTATAGAAGAGCTTCAAGACTCACATAGATTTTTTGTTCAGGACAATGATTCGACCTACTGTATTAAACAAATTAATGAATTAATCAAGAAGGGATACAATGGGTATTTTTCCTTGGAGCCTTTTGCTGATGAAATTTGGAATTATTCAAACCCTACCTCCGTAATTAAAAAAACTATGGGTTTCATAATTGATAACATTAATTCAAAATAAAATTTTACAATTAAATAGATTGTAATCTCAAAATTATCAGCTTTAAAAACTATTAATTGAAATTATTTATTTTAATTCAAGATCTTAAAATTTATTATAAATAGTTTTTTTCCAATAACGTTTTGTTATCGTTATAAGTGATCCGTTGGACTGCCCAGGTTTTCAAGACATTCTAGTGATTGTGCTTCATTTTTGAGTCCTTATTAAATGGAACAGGGGACCTGTCTAAAACTACTGGAGGTTTCCCTTCAATGATATGATAGAATTTATTGATGGCAAGGTTATTATAAGTTTCAACCGTTTGTTGGGCATTAGGCCATTTTATAGTTAACTCCCTAATCTTTTTAGACTTTCCCAAGCCAATTTCTGCTTGAAGGCTCCCGGAACCAAAAGAACCCCCTGTCCCCAATGTACGCGCAATCTTACGATTCTGCCCATCTGCTTGCTGAACTATAATTTCAATTCTAGCTCCAATTGCGGAACGATTGGCTATTCTACCCTCTAGTTCAATTGTAATCCATGAATTCTCATCCTTTACAGCTGGATTTTCAAATAAAGCATTTGCAAAGTTATCACCCTCAACAGCACCCCCCATCACTGCATAAACATCCTGATCTCCATCACGATCCAAATCAGCAAAAGCTATGGAATGTCCTTTTTGAATATGTCCCATGCCAATGTCATAGGTAATGTCTTTAAAGTATTTACTTCCAATATTTCTAAACATCCTGTTAGGAACAATAGATCGGAGGTCAGGTGAACCGGTTCCAACATAAAAATCCAACCAGCCATCATTATCCAAGTCTCCAAAATTTGATCCCATGCTATATAGGGCTTTATCGAGTTGAGCTAACTTTGTAATATCAGAGAAAGTTCCATTCTTGTTATTTTTATAAAGCCGTGGAGTTTCACTCTTGAAAGGTAAATCTAAGTGCTCGCTTGCAATATCACTATTCAGATAAGGGAAATGGTTGTAATCATAGGTTAGTACAAGTAAATCCTCCCATCCATCATTGTCAAAATCCCAAAACCAAGCTGGGAAAGAGAATAAAGGATTTTCAATCCCAGATTCTTTAGCTTGTTCGATAAAACTCCAATCCTTTATGGATGTCCCCCCCTTGTTGACGTATAATTTATTTGGTTCACCAGGAATCGAGACATATAGATCAGGTAATCCGTCATTGTTTATATCGCCCCACACAGCAGCTTTTACAAAAGCTTCTAGGTCTATACCTACCTGTTGAGATACTTCTGTAAATGTACCATCACCATTATTTAAATAAAGTTCCGAATAGTGTTGTTGTCCTTGACCATCTCGATTATTAGTAAATATATCCTGCCACTCACTATTCGACTCATTACCAATGAAAAGATCAAGGTGTCCATCAAGATTAAAGTCAGCCCATGATGCTGTTTGGGTTGGATGGTACGAAATTATTCCCGAATCATGAGTAACATCTGTAAATGTTCCATCACCATTGTTGTGCAGGAGTGAATTAGGATGAGATCCTGCATCCCCCAGCCAAGCACCACGCAAAACTAAAATATCAGTATTACCATCATTATTATAATCTGCGTGAATTGAGTTTAGACCACTAACTATACCGTCTAGTCCTGCTTCAGAAGTGAAATTATTGTATCCTCCATTTCCATCTGCTAAAAAAAGGTATGAAGGGTCATTTAATCCATAGGAAGTTACAAACAGATCTAAATGTCCATCATTGTTAAAATCTTCAATACTAAGTCCTCCTGAAATATCATTTATTGCCACACCTAAATCATCAGCAATATTACTAAACTTTGGTATTTCAGCTTGAAAATCACCCATAAGCCCTTCAATAAGATATTGCTTTGGAACACTATCAGGGTATAAGCCTACTGCCATATATGCGATATTTAACAACCAACGTGATCCCAAATCGTCAGGAAATTTGTTTAGAATGACCTGATAAAGATCAATTGCTTTTTTTGTGCTTTTTTTACTAACCTGAATACCATCTCCAACAATTGGCATAATGCATGACTCACTTGCATGGTGCTCAATGCAATTAATCTGTTCACCAAGACGTAGATATGCCAAAGCAAGCTCATCAATTAAAGGCCTTGTTGAATTATTTACCCTATCAGTTTTTGAACCAACATCACTTAGTATGCCCTCTAATTCTGATATTGCGTCTTCTGTTTGACCTGCACGCAATAATTCCTGAGAAAGTAAATAACGATGAAAAAGAATTTTTTCGGGGGGAAGGTATTGAGCTTTAGCCTTCATCCACTCAACCATTTTTCTATTCATATGTAAATACTGATTTGGATTTTCTAACGCCTGTTCGTAAATATTTGCAAGCTCTTCACGCATACGATCTGATCCTTGATGTTTACTGCACGCTAAAAACAGTATTGAAGAAGTTAGTGTGGCGAACAAGATTTTTAAAAATAATTTAGACCAAAAATTAAAAGATTTGATAATTTTAATTCCAAAAGAGTTAATTTCATCAGAATTTTTGTTCATCATATTGTGTTTTTTACTGTAATGATTTAGTAATACTAAAAGCATCTGATAATTATTTATTTTATATCAATTTCAAGATTATAACTTTAAAAACTTATTTAAAAAATAGTTGTTTAAAGCTTTGTAAACTGATTTCATAAAATGTAAATGGTGGTTATATGAACTGATTGTAAAAGTTATAAAAATTGCAAACATCTTATTTTCAGTGTCAAAAAAAAATTCTGTGCGTTGAATAGTATAAATCAGAGAGTTTTATAAAATATTTAAGTATAAATCATTAAGACATTGTCTAAGTTAAGAAATATTTAGAAGTATAAGAAAATGTAAATGAATGTACCACAAGAGGTTTAGTTGGTCGAGTAACAGTTGTTGCTGAGTATTTAAATTTGATTAGAGAAGTTGATGGCGGTTCAAGTCGTGCTTCCCAGAATAGCTCAATTTTTCATTTCAGGCTGGATAAAACAAAAAAATGATTCTTTGATTATTTCATGGCCAGGAGGGAAAAACAATATTTAATATTTTGTTTTTGAGGATATTTTTTCTGTTTAAATCGGAACATAATTACACTTTTTCTCAATTGATTTATTTTTTTTAAAGCAAGGGATTACTATAATGAGATTGTATATATAATACATTTAAATTTTTGATATGAAAACTTATTCATCTATTTTTCTTTTAATCATAATTTCAATTATAAGTTGTAATTCTCCAAAAACAGAATTTTCTCTTGTTCCTATTTTTTCAAATAAAATGGTATTACAGCAGGCTCAATCTAACGCTATTTGGGGGACATCAGCCCCTTTTTCAAAAATAACACTTACATCATCTTGGGGTGAACAAGTTATCACCCAGGCTAATGATTCGGGAAGCTGGAGCCTTCAACTTCCAACTCCTGCTTACAATAAAAGCATGAACACAGAAGGGCTGTCATTTATGGTTTCAGATGGAAATTCTACTATTGAAATCAATGATATTCTTATAGGTGAAGTTTGGTTGGCATCTGGCCAATCCAACATGCAGTGGTTCATGAATCAATGTGATGGGTGTGTAATTAACCAAGATGAGGAAATAAAAAACTCTGCCAATGATATGATCCGTATGTTTTCAGTGCCTCAGGATTTAACTGGCGAGAGTATAAAATTTAGAAAATGGCTATCGGCAAACCCTGAAAATACAGGAAGTTTTAGCGCAACAGCATATTATTTTGCAAAAAAACTTCATAATAAATTGGACATGCCGATTGGAATTGTCAATACAAGCTGGGGAGGGACAAGAGTAGAAGCTTGGATGAGTCCACAAAAGTTAAACTCCTTAGACGAAACAAAAGATCTTGCTTAGTATATATTTAAAACAGTGTTGAGATTATTAAATATATTCGAACTTACCTAAGTTTGGATTACAGGTTATTCTATAAAATAATTTTTAACTCTGAAAATATTTTTATCTACCAAATTGTTTTGAAAATTGAGCTAAGCTTTCCGTAAGTGAGTTCGATATTTTTTTCTGTATGCTCTACTAAACCAAGACCAAGTACACATAGTGCTTGGTCTTTTTTATGCTTCGAATGCAAACTTGTTTCAAATGAGATTGTAGTGGTTTAGACCGACTTAATTCAAGAGAATATAAATTCCTGAATTGGATGCAATTGAAAAAAATTAATCCATTAAAGAAAATCTTTTTTAGAAAGTTTTCGTGTTTGGTGACCTAATTGACCTTAACCACTTTTTTGATCTGAGGAGCA
>Ga0208880_1000063_pt1 | contig 20575 bp, 10 predicted proteins | sample Knorr_S23_td_Sur_FD_185606 | JGI IMG/M metagenome (GOLD analysis project Ga0208880, IMG submission 185606) | Marine microbial communities from Southern Atlantic Ocean transect - Knorr_S23_td_SurfaceB_ad_5m_LV_B (SPAdes) (version 2) | ecosystem: Environmental > Aquatic > Marine > Oceanic | place...
TGCGCAACACTCATCTTAGGGCTCTTGCTCCTACTGTGTCTAATAGTAAGCTTAGCGGTAACGTCAGTCCTGGTATTGAGCCTTGGGCCGCTAATGTTTTCACTGAACAAAGTGCGAAGGGTACGTTTATTAGGAAGAACCCAACACTCTTAAAGCTATTAAGAAAACATAAGCTAAATACAAATGAGATATGGGATAAGATACTTGCTGACGGCGGTAGTGTTCAAGGTATCAAAGAACTTGACGATATAACAATGGCACACGATATACCAGCTAAAGAAGTATTTAAGACATTTAAAGAGATAAACCAACTCGAGTTAGTAAATCAAGCAGGTATACGTCAGCAGTATATCGATCAGTCAGTTAGTTTAAATCTTGCCTTTCCAAGTGAAGCATCACCTAAGTGGATTAACCAGGTGCACATGCAGGCATGGAAAAATGGCATTAAGACTTTGTACTATATGCGCACGGAGTCAGTATTAAGAGGTGATATTGCCGCTAAAGCAATGGACCCAGAATGTTTAAGCTGTGACGGATAGTGCAATGTAAAGCACTTTTAACAATATTTAATACAATTATAAAGAGTGTTTTACAATATAGTGTAATATAATGCACTAAATAAAAAAAGGGGATTCTTAATTGAGTCCCCTTTCTTTTTATATTATGCTATACACGGTTTTATTTTTTATCTTTTCAGCTTTTAAACATCGCCTGCGGTTTTCATCAGCTGATACGTAGCTCACATGCACCCAGTCCGGGTTATCATCTGTGCCAAATTCCCATATAAGTTGATCAAAATCTAAATTATTTTTAATGTAGTTATACATTTCCGCATTAGTCTTATGACCATATACATCATCAATATCAATTGCCCTGCCTTGACAATGTTGCGATTTAGAACTTCCGCCTATTGCTTTATTAAGCTCTTCACTTCTAAAAAATGAATTAATTTTTATTGGGCCCCCAACCCACTCTCTTAATGGCTCAAATATATTTTCAGCCACACCTACCATATTGGTAAGTTGATATTCATTTGGTATATTTTCTATGCCTTTTCTTTTAGCTGTATAAGATTCAATCGCTTCTCTTAAACTTATATGCTTACTAATTTTACTCATTTAATTTAATTTTATTCGTCAATACAATTTTCTAGTTCCTTCATTTTAAGTTTTAGATAGTCAATATCATTAACGGCTTTTTCCTGGTATTTTTCTAAATATAGTAATCGCATGTTTTGTTCTGCGTCATCTGGCAAGGATCCAAGCTCGCCACGAGGCCATTTGATTCTAAACTCAGAGTTCATATCAAGCTCAGATTCCATACGCATTACATCAATATGCAATTGTTGTATTTCGGCTATTAATGTAAAGTACACACCCGCTATTGAAAGTAACCCAGCACAAATAGCTATAATTGTTTTTACATTAACGTTGAATTTAGTGTTTTCACTCAGCTCCGCCATTTTTATCATTTTTAAGATCCGCCCATTTTGTTACAGTATAGCCAATAGTGACAAGCAATAGTAATATCTTCAAGGCCATTTCTATTTTTGTAAATGTAGTAACACCTAATGTGCTTAAGTTAATAATGTACAATCTAATTTCTGAAAGACTCATTTTTTTCTTTTTACAGGTTTAACTCTTCGTGGTTTTCCTTTTGGTTGGCCTAGTCTTTTTTTCTCGGCAATTTTAGCAGCTTTTTCTTTAGCTGACATTTCCGATGCGGTTTTAGGGGTTTTATTAGATATACGTTTTTTAGGACGGCAATAAGGCACACCACGGCTTTCACCTTCTGATCTACCGCAAGGCCTACCAGTTCGAACATCAATCCATTCTTCTTTAAACCAACGCTTAAGTGATGCACCTTTTTCAGTTTTTCTAACCTTTAGAGGTGATTCCATTTTAAATGCCATTATCCTATTTTACCTTTTTTCTTTCTACATTTAGCTATATAACCAGAAGCATAAGCGGAAGGGAACACATCATATTTCGCTTTAGCTTTATGGTAGCATGCATCTTTTTTCTTAGCAATACTTATAGGGCCACCTGAACCATCAGCATTTTGTGTTACTTCTTGGTTAACGGGTTTCTCTGCTCCTTGCGTTGTGTTTTGTATTTTAATATTGAATGGCTCCATATTATTGTGACATTAATGCTTGTTGCTTTTTTATTTTATTTTCTCTCCTTGTGATGGCTGCTTTCCTTGCTGCTTCACTCTTTTTTCTTCTCTCTTCAGCTATGTATGCCGCTTTTTCTCCTGGCGTCATTTTTGCTAGCTCCTCAATTTTTTCTTTTTGTTTTTGCTTTCTTGTTTCAGCAGCTTTCTTTTTACCTTCTTCTTTGCGCTTACGTTTTCCAATCATTTCAGCTAAATCAGCTTCCTCTTTTTTAGCATTAACTTCCCATGTTCTATAACCTAAGCCAAGTGCTAATCGTTGCCACGACGTATTTCTAGTGTCTAAAGCTTCAGCTATACCATCAATTTCAATCAAAGCACGATCCAAAGGCAGGTTGAGCGTTCCAGCTGCTAATGAGCCTATTGCTTGGTATTTCGGGTTCATATTGTAATTGCCGTATAGCGTTGGAGACATACCCTGCGCATCCCATACATCTCTATTAAACTTTTTAGTTTGAATTGCACCATATATTTTTCTAAACTTAGAGCCAATTGGAGGCGACACGTTTGCTAATTCAATCAATGTATTAGTATGATCCGCTGTAAATCCTTTTTCTTCTTCAGCATAATATCTCATTATTGTATTTTTAATAGTTGAGATAACAGCTCCCGTTAAACCAGATCCGCGTAGTATAGAATCCACCATTGTGTTAGCGATCTTTTCAATCTTTTTAGATTCTGTTATTGCACGTTTTTCGTCGTCTTCTTCGTCGTCAAACTCTGGCAATAAGGCAAAGAGAGCTTGCTGTAATGTACTAAATATTAAATTCTGAATAAAGCCGTAATATAAAAGCTTAGATATATTAGCTGTCCTACTCCCACGCCCATTTATAAGGTCTTGACCGGCTTTTTTCATTAAACGAGTCATTTGCATTGGGGTGTTTTGGAAAGCTAATATAAGACGCCCTAAATGGCTAGCTTGTTGAGCTGATATAAACGCAGGATCGCCTGATTGCTGTGTTTCTTCTGATAGCGCACTAAAATCCTCCCACGCTTTAGCTTCCGCCTCCGTTTCGGACAGTCCTTGCTTTTTGTATGTTTTTGTTCTGTTTATTAAGAATGGCGCACCCCCTGTTGCAATAGCGAAGCTATCCGCAATCTGCGTGGGTGTAAAACCTATTTTTAATAAATATGATAATATAGCTGCTGGTTTGTTTTGCGATGTCTTAGCAGTATTTGCAATTTCAGCTTCTTGCACGTCCGATTTTAAACCGCCTCTACGCTCTTTTAATTTTGGGGAATTAAATATTTTTGCCCAAGTTTTCCAGTATAAAGGCTGATTAGCAAATGCAGCAGCTTGTGAGATTGGATTATTATCTGACCAGTTTGTAAAGTTAACTGTAGATATTAACTGAAGCAAAGCAGATTTCCTGTTAAAGAACATAATCGCCCCAGTTGAGTTATTAACCCAGTTTAACCATTTTCTTTCATACTTTCCAGCCTGCCCAGGTCTATTAGAGCCAGATTTCATACGGCGGATAATGTCAGTTATAGCCTCTCTATACGCTGTGCCATATGCAGCCTCAAGTTTATTTAGGTTTTCTTTGCTAAATATAATATCAGCATTCTCAATAAATTCTGCTAAATACTCAGCTCTGTTTGTTTTTTCGCCTATGTCGTTAATATCTTTAAGTACAGATCCAACTAACCAATATTCGTCAGGGGATATCCAATTTTCTTTTTTGGACACAAGCTGTAGGCCGTCAGCAAATGAAGATAATTCAGTATCGCCACTGATTATTTTATTTAATTTATTCTGATCTCTTTTAGATATATCTGGTATTTCTTGACCTTGCTGCGTCCATAAGTAAACACGAACAGCTTGATCATATGTGTAGCTTGTACCTTCAATAGTTTCCCCTAGTTTTTTCTTCATACCAGGGAACATCTTTAATAAAGCTATATAATCATTTTTTAATGCGCGTTTAGCTACCTCCATATTAGCCACGCCACGCATGTAAGGTTTCATCAAATTTTCCTCAAAGAACGCTTGGTCTTTTTCCCCTTGTTTACCTTTGCCCGCTAATGTGTATGATGTTAAGCCTCTAAAATCCTCTGCTCCATACGGAACAAATACTTTGTATTTACCTTTATTAGCTCCTTTCTTTTTAGCAACAACCGCAGAATATGTAGCTTCTTTTTTAATACCCTTATTGCGCTCGATCATTTCATTAAGCTCATTGCTTAAGTTCATGCTATGCTTAACTCTTGCTTGCTGTACTTTGCCTTTTACATCAAAAACATTAAGAACATCTTTAACAGCTTTGACATTACCCATATGATCATCTACAAAGTAGAAGTCATTGTAACCATCAGCAACTTTACCAATCATCCAAGCCGCTTTTGCAGCAGGTGATCCATTAGCTAACCCTGTTATGTTTTCGAGCGGTATTTCTAAACCTATACCTTTTAAAAATGCGTGTATAGCATTTGCTGATTCAGCTGGTCTTGCAGTTAGTACAAATATATTTTTGTTACCAAATTTATCGATTGCTTTTTTAAGCCTTGGCGCTAATGGCCCAGGAGTACCTTCAACAACTTTATTAAACTCGCTAAAATCAAATTGGGCACCTTCAGCGGCTAACGTTTCGCCTTGCTTCGCAAATTCAGCAGGTGTTATTTTATAAGTCTTACCGTCTTTATTTACAATTACCTGACTTTTACTAAATGCAAGTGTGTCATCAAAATCGTATACACTAATACCCTTAGGGTTTTTGCCGTAAGAATATTTGGTGGCATTATTTACAGCTTTTTGCTCAACTGTAATTTCATTAATTTTTTCTTTAGCATTTACGTCTACAGTTGGCTTAGTTCCTTTTAACTTGTAATAGTCCTCAAACTTTTGTCCTATAACTTCCTTGCCGTCATAGCTGACTAAAGCATATGGCATTTTACCTCTTGTAAATATATTGTAGTATCTACCCCACCAATTAGATTCGCCTGGCTTATAACCAGCTTCCATTACTTTAGAATAACCGGTTTTAGTTAAGACGTCATCCATCTCTTTTTTAGGGATAATAGTGACCCTGTAATCGTTCCACAAAGCATCAATATTAATATCTTTATTTCCGTTTACATGGTATTCGTACAAATATGATAACACTACCCTAGCAGGAACCGCATGCTCAAATCTATATGCGTTGGTTTTAGAATGAGGCATTACTGATGCTTTACCCCATACAGGAGCAGCAGCTCTTAGTACATTACCTGTACCGTCATTTATTACAGAAAGCAATATCGCAGCTGTGTTTGGAGGTAAATTTTCTTTACCAATATTTTCAAAAAACTTGGTTACAAATGTTTGAGCGGCTTTGACATCTTCCATGTTAGAAGAGTAATCATCTTTTAGCATGCCAACTTGCACGTCTGTCGGTGGTTTGTTATATTTACTCTCTATAAAAGATCCGTCGGTGAATGTTATTCTATTGGTATCAGCGGTTTCAATAGTTCTTCCGTCTGGTAAGATAAGTCCTTTTACAAGGTTATCCATAAAATCTTTTTTACCGCTGAATAAATCTTTACCACCTCTGCTTACAAGTTTACCATCCGCTCTTCTGCCAGGCTCTAAATCTAAAGTAGTACTGTTCCATTGGTAAGTCCCGATTGCCCCTGAAGCAGAAAATGTTGATAATCCAAATGTCATTATTAGTTGCAATCCTTCTTCGCCTAAATCATTGACGATGCGCTGCATAGATTCAAACGCAGCCCCTCTCGCTAATTTAAGTTCTGTCTTATCTTTAAATAAAGATTCAATAGACGTGCTGGCTCCTGTTAATTGAGCTATACCTAATAATTGATCTGTTTGGTCTACTATATTAAATAGTATATTTTCAAATTCTATTTTGCTTGGTTTTACTTCGGCTTTGCTTACAGGTGACAGTTGCTTTGATAATTGATCAGCAATGCCATCAATAATGTTTGCGGGAAATTGGTCTGAAGCGTATATATTATTTAAAACCTTTTTTATAATTGGTTTACTAAAATTATTTAGCTCTACTAAATTATCAAATAATACTTGGGCTTTATTATCAAAGCTAAAACGCTGAGATGGCGTTAATCTACCTATAGAAAACTTGCGAACGCCGACTTGGTTCTCTAGCTCTTTTATGATAGCTTCTTTTTCAAGTCCTTCGTTTCTTAATACCGTAGGCGTCTCGGTCTTTATAATATTATCCGCAATAGCGTCTGCGTATGAAGTTTTTCTGGCGTTACGTACATTTGTTGCTTTATCGTTAGCTTTTAAATATTCCGTACCTTCTTTTTTAACTGCTGCGCTATACGGCTTTTTTTCCGTTAACTTATTATTAGCGTACTTGTTCTTTATCTTTTTTGCACCAGGTTTTTCGCCTCGATCAATGGCTGCATTATAAGCCTCAACCTGAGCCACGCTCATCATGACTTGCTCCCCATTTTCATCAAGAGTAGGTTGTATCAAAAACGGGAATCTAGCGGATACTTGATCTTTAGTTAAATTGTTGTATGTAATCTCAAAGTTAGCGTCTACAAAAGAATCGTAATTATCTCGCTTTTCTTTATTACCAACTTTATTATTGTTGTTCCAATTATTACCCCTGTCCATGATAGCCTTTATCATTGGACCAATAAGAGCCCTACCTTCTTCTAAGAACTTTTGTCTAAATTCTGGTTTAGATAAATCAAATTTACCAGTAGCCCAAAGCAATTTTAATTTTCTATTTACCTCGGTTTTAAAATCATCACTTATTTTAATAGCTTTACCGTTGTCATCAATGATTACCAGTTCGTCTTGTATTAATGTGATCTTAGGGGCTTCACCCTCTTTAGCTCTTCTTTCTTCAGTTTTGATTCTTGATTCAGCCGTTTCTTGGCTAACCAGCTCTCTTCTACCAGGCTCAGACGGGGCGGCTTCAGTTGTAATTTCACCAAATCCTTTTGTTTTATTAATTACGCCTTGTAGTCTATTGTCTATTTGACCATATATATAAGTACTAAGTTTTGTGCCTCCGGCTGGATTATAAGATTTTACTAAGAATGGTATACCGTCATCGCCTTTCTCTATACCTGTAGACGTTTTTTCTATAATCTCGTCTTTCTTCTCCGCATAACCAGGGACTTGATCTCTAGTTCGCATTCTATAGGCTACATATGAAGCGTATTGTTCGCCAACCATAAAGCCAATAACAAGCTTAGTATCGTCAGGAACGGCAGCCCATTGTTCTTCTGTAAAATTAGGCTTGCCATTTTGGTCTATGCTTAACGGTAAACCATACAAAGAAGCCGCCTCGTTAAATGCGTCGTCCCCTTTTTGAAACATTCTATCTCTATCCGCTTTATCAAAACTTTTAGGAGCACTATATGATTGCTTCGATTTTTTAGGAGCTATTATCGGTCCTTTTTTAAGTTTACCTTGAATTCTTCTACCTACTTTTCCTGCTCTAAAATCAGCATTACGGTTTAGCATATAATTTAGCGCCCCATCAGGTGTGGTTACATCTATGCCTCTAAATAACCCTTCTTTTTTTCTTGAACTCTCTAAGTTATAATCATAATCAAAAGCGTATAAAGTTTCTTGAACTACTTTAGTATATTCATCTTTATATTCAGCACTTGTGTCTTCCCATGTTTTGCCAATATCATTTTTAAGATCTGGTCTTTCGCTTAGCACTTGTTTTGCTTGTCTGTCAAAGGCTGCTAATTGAGGATCTTTTGAGAGCTTAGCATGTAAGTTGTCGGCATACTGCTTTTGTTTTTCAGCCGTATCAAATACTCGATCATCAATAGCATGTGCAACTTCGTGCACTACAGCTGTGGCCGCTAAAATATTACCATCTGCAATCTCAGCTTTAGCTTTTTCTGCATTAAATGTTATATATTTATTCTCATAAATAAAACCGTTACTACCAGGTTCTTCTAATGACGCATAGATTTCATCCTTCTGCTTTTGCGTTAAATCAAGTTTATCTAATTCGTTTTTCGCATTATTTAAATTAGAAACTTCAATTATATTTAAATCAGTAACGTCTAATATATCCTTTGATACTTTAGCGGATTGACTCAACGTTATAGCTCTACCTTTATAAGCAACCTCCGTATCTGTCCCCTGCTCGTTTCTAATTTCTTTTATAATATAAGCAAGTTGCTGTTTTTTGTTTAAAGCTCTAAATTCGTCGCCTTTTTGAGATTTATCGTTCTCAAGCTTTTCTTTTATTCTTTTACCAGTAACGCCTAAAGCATTTTCAGCAGTTTCTAAATTTGTATTTTTTTGTATTTCTTGCTTTTGATTGCGAACGGTATTAAGCCTTGCTTGAAAGCTTTCTGCTTTTTGTAGATTACCTTCAGCTTTTAATTCGTTAGTATAATTAGAAATTTTCTCAGCTGCCACCTCTTTACTGTCATTAGGGGTAACCCCAGCTTCAAGAAGCGTTTCTCTCTCTAACCTGTTAAGCGCTAACAGATTTTTTTGATTTTCCGCACCAAGTCCTATAGCATCAACCTCTAATTCACCTACAAGGTTGGATTCTTGTTTTAACACGTCAGACAATCTAGATATTAGTATGTCTCTAGATGCCTGATCTGTTACTCCTTCAAGCGCTTTATTTATATCTGCTATTTCATTATTAAAGCCGTTTAGGCTTTCCATAAACTTATTTGTAGCAGCATTAGTCATTAACGCTGAGTAAGCTACACCAGGGGTTGACATGGCGCCAGATGTAATAATAGATGTTACCAAAGTGTCATCCCATTGGCTAAAATCCATTTCTCTGCCAAGTATTAACCCCTCGCTAAGAGCTGTATCCCCGAAGTAAATTAACTCTTCTTCAAGTACTTCACCTCCTAGTCTTTTGCCTAATTCAAAAGAAGCTGAACCAAATCTTTGTAACCCACTTTTACCTACAAAGTTAGATATGTTTATTCCGCCTTTTGAAAAATCTTTTATTACTTTAATAGAGTTTGGTGCTGTACCTAAAAATGCGGTAATACCACCCTCTATTAATCCAGTTGCAAAAGCACTACCTAAGATTTGACTATCTGTCAAATCCCCCATTGCAATTGTTTTGTTTAAATCGAGTGCGTTTTTTGAATATGTATTATAATCAATGTAGCCTTGATCGTATGCTTCCTGATTTGCCGCAAGCTGTTTTTTAGCAACATTAGATAAGTCTCTTGAAATACTTGTGTCACGAAACTTTTGTGTTCCTGATGTTACTCCAAATGTGGTACCAATTGTAGCTTGCACAGCTATCTTGCTAAGGTTTAAACTGCTTCCAGCTCCAGCCGTAGCAACTGCTAATAATATATTTGGGGCCTGCTGAGTTGCTGTTCTTAAAGCAAATAGCCCACCTCGGCCTTGCTCTAAGGCATCGTCATAGGTGAGCATTGTTTCAAACATCTCATTTTTACGATTAAGCCTTTTTTGTTCTTCTATAGCCCAATCAGCATTCGCTAATGTAGGTATAGCTAGTACCATTCCAGCAACAGCATCGCTAAAATCTTTAGCAAGCAAAGCTCCAGTTCCGTATTCTTTAATACTAAGATTAAAAAGCTCTTCTGGTGAAATTTCTATATTTCCCTCTTGCTCTTCAAATCGTTTAGTATCTTCTACATACCTTCTGACATCTTCATTAAAATCAGCTTGCGCGTTAAAAAAATTGTCCTGTATTTTATACCATTCAGCTATAGCTTTCTTTTGGGCTAACTGCTCATTTGCTGATAATCCAGTAGCCTCTTCATATTCAAATACATATTGTCCGTCTATATTTTTTACAGAAAATTTTGTTTTTGGCGAATCCTTATGTATTTGTTCTATCTTATTTACAAGAGTGTTAGATACAGCATCTCTAGCTTTAATAAGCTCTTTAGCTTGCTCTTCTTTTTTTGCTATATAGGCTTTTTTATCTTGTTTTTTATATTTGGAAGCTAAATTTAATAGGTTTTGTTTTCCAGAAGACTTCATTAAGCCTTCATTGATTGTTTGCATGCGACGGTTAACCTCATCTTTTTTAAACGAAGCGTAGCGGCGATTGAACATATTGTCAATTACCTCTTTGTCTATTTTACTTCTTATTTCTTCTGGCAATCCCGCTAATGAAAATCGCTCCGCTAAAATCTCGTCTGATGTTTTTGGTTTTTTTGCACCTCGATCATTATAAACTTTTTGTTTATCAATATCTCTATCAAGATATTCTTTTACAATTTTAGCTTCATCTTCTGTGAAACCATGCAAATCCTGCAGCTCTTTTGATACAGCTTCTCCCCAATCGCCTGAATCAAAATAATCTATTGCTAAATTAGTTTCATCAACTTTTTTAGCAACTTCAGCTTTTTTCTTTTTAGAGTCTTGCTCAAATTTCTCATACGCTTTGTATGAATTATTTTTTAACGCAGAATAGTCATCTTCGGTTAGTGCGTTTTTAAAAAAATCACGCAATTGGTTTTTATTAGCAGCTCTACCTACTTTTTCGCCGTTTTTGTAAATATCTGCGCTTGCATAGCCATCACGCTTACGCACGCTGTACCCGAGCTCTTTTAAATTATTGTTTATTCCATCTAACTGAAATTGGTATCTCCACCCAGTATTGCCTGTGCCTTCTTCTATAGTATCTATAAAAGTTTCGCCTAACATTTTATTGTAGTCTTCTTGCGAAAGTGAGCTATATTTTTTTATCAGCGTATCTAATTGTTGGGCGGTTTCTTCTTTCCCTGCGTCTGTAAAAGGACGTAAATCAATTCTAACCTCTTTGTTTGTTTCAGGGTCTATGTATTTTAATTCATTACCAGGTGTTCCTGAGTCTGCAAAATTAATAGGTAGATTGGCTTCTAATACACCCCGTACAGTCTCTTCTGTTTCCATAACAAGACTATACGGATTATTTATATCCGGTCCTTCTTCAGGCGTATACCTTTTATCTTTAGCTGCTTTTATTTTTTGCTTTAGGATGTCTTGCTGCCTGCTCGCTCCGCGAACACTGTACGCTTTACCTTCTCTTTTTTTCTTTGCTAAATCCAAGGAAAAAGCCTCCAACTCTGATTCCAATTTTGAAATCTCCTGGTCTATCGCTGTGGATGCTGTTGGTTTTGGTGCTGCAGCCGCACCCGCTTCCGCAACACCGTTTTGAAAATCCTCTATAAGCTTGGCTTCAGGATATTTAGCTATAAAAGCGTCATAGTTAGAGTCGCCTACATTAAAAACTTGCTCAACTCCATCTACAATCGCTGTATATTTTTTATTCGGCATATTATTTAATATTATATTTTGTCTTTACTTTGCTGATTTCCTCGTCTGTCACGTCTTCAAACACATTTTTTGGATCAATGCCCCCCTCTAAAGCTTGCTTAATTTCTTCTTCCCTGTCGGCGAACTCATTGTTTACTACGGGAGGTGTATTACTTTCTGGAGTAGTAGTAGTGGGTGTGCCCATTGGCAAATACGTTATTAGAGGTTTGTCATTTGGATTTTTAGGCGCTCTATATTGTACTCTGCGTCCTTGGTTATCTGTATAATATTGCGGGCCGTAGTGTGTGGAAGTTTCACCCGTTTGAGTAATCCTATCTTTATCTTTTTTAGCTTTACCCTCTTTTGCCGCATTCCTAGCCGCGTCGCTAGCCCTTTGCACGAACATGTCTGTAACAGTTTTTAGGTTGCCCGGATCATCTAAAAGTGGCATTAAATCTTGGTAATCCCCAAAGCTGCTTAACTTATCTGCGATAATCGATCTCATGCCATCTGGGTTAGCAGACATCATAGCTCTAATCCTATCCTCAAAAATCTTTTGTTTAGTTGAATCGTATGTACCAGAATTATAAATAGGTGTGAATAAATCGTTATATTGCATTGCTGTTTTGTAGTCCTTTTTAAACGGCATCTTAACATCTTTGTAAGCCATACTGGTGCCGTCTTGTCCTTTGAAAAACAAATTCCCACCAGTACCAATGCTAAAAGGTGTCTCGCCTGTAAATACGCTTGCAGCATTATCTGCTTGTAGACTATTGTTACCAGCTGATTGATCTTTACGCGAATCAAAATAATTAGCTTTTGATTCTTGGTAACCGTCAAGCTGGTTCTTTAAATTACCAAGACTGTTTTTAACACCATTCATAATATCAAGTTGCTCCATGTATTCTGGCGTACCAGGTTTAAAACGGGTTATAGCGCTAGCAGCTTCTGCGTATTCGTCTTTAACACCCATTAAGTATTCATTAACTACTTTTTGGTCATTTGCAGTTAACGCGGTAACGTCTATATTAGCATTTAATGCTTGAAGGTAGCTTTCCACTTTAGCATTTCGGGCTTGCTCTCTTGCTTCCCTTTGTTGAGCAGCTTGCTGTAGTGCTTGCATTGGGGCTTCAAAAGCCTTGCTGTAGTCTTGAAAACCGCCGGCTTGTCTCATGGCTCCTTCGCCTTGGATTAGCGCTGTGTTTGCGCTGTAACTTCTTGCTTGTTGTTTTGCCATAATATTTTATTTATCCGCCTACAATACCCTCTAGGAATCCTCCTTCAGCAGCACCAGCCTGTATACCAGCCCCAAGTAAACTACCAACGCCACCCATAATAGATTGGGTTGCAGCTGCCCTTGCTTGTTTAGCTGCTCCTAGTCTCTGCTGTGACATACCTAATTGTGTACCCGTTTTTTGATATTCTAATGACCTTGCTGTTTCAGCACCTGATGCCTCTAATTGCTGCAGCTGCGCCGCTTGTGAAGCTGCTGCCATTTGATTAGCTCTTTCTTGTTGGCCTATGCTTGCGGCTGCTTGTGCTGCTCCTTGTGTTTGCTGATTAGCCATAGCTTGTGCTAATGCAGCTATACCAGCCCCGCCGGCAGCTCCAGCCATTTGATCCATAATATTAGCTTGTCCCTGTTGCTGCGCTTGCAACTGGAATTCTGCTGCTCTTTGGTCAACCGTAAGGTCTTCCATAGTATTTTCTAAGTTAGCGTATAGGTTAGATGTGTCAAGTTCAGCGTATTGATTTTTAAACATATCATACTCTTGTTGAGCCGCTGCTTCTTCTCTTTTTCTTTTTCCACTACCTATCATACCGCCTACTATTCCTGTGAGGCCTTTTACAGCACCCATTGCCGCTGCTACTGGTATCATAATTTTATTGTTTTATAATTTATTATTACACATTATTTACTGCTCTCAAATATCTCTGAGCCTACAGAAAATAACTCTGACTTTTTTAACGAGTCATTTCTAAGTTCAACCTCAGCAAAATATCCTAATATGCCGCTTGTATTGACTTTATTGTCTTTCGTAAACAATATAAACGATGTTTCCGTAGGTCTAATTGTTTGTGGCTCTATATTGCATACAATAGTGTTTGTTCCGTAATTTATAGAAACAACGTCGCCTATCTTTACAACAGTTGTCCCCATAGGATCATCTGTGTAGTAAAGTATGTCTCCGACCTGTACAGATACTTGTATTGGGCGTGTAAATGTTAATGTTATTTGATCCATATTATATACAAAGGTTTTCTGTTGTATTTATTATCCCATCACCAGATAATACTACCGGAGCGGGATATTGCCTAGCGCATACCATTTGGATATTTCCTATTGTTATGGTTGGCGTTTGCACCACACCATCACAATCTGTATATTGATATTGTGTATCAACTGTAGCGCTTGAGGCGTCTAATTCAAATTCTTTGCAAGCGTACGATTTTGTAATATATGTTTCTATGTTATTGTTTAATACATACGACATATCATTGTACCCCGTAGACGGTGCGCTTACGCCAACTCTTAGCCCTAATCCCGCCGGCGAAAGTGATATTTGCTTTAGCGTTTGAGCTATATCAAACTCTCCATCTGGCAAGTCTTCTGTTTTAGTAAATTCGCTATCTAAAATTTGGTCTGAATTTGTCCATGCGAGCGTTAGCCCCGTGATAGCCGGGTTAGGTGTTATAAGATGCGTTATATTCCCTAATTGAGGGTCTTGTGTATTAGAGTCTAAAGTAAGAGTACCTGTATTATCAACTATAATTTCACTATCACCTGAAGTTACTGTACCAGTAATATTTATTGAAGAGCTTAATGTTCTAGTAAATAATATAGTCCAGCTGCCTGTAAAGTTAGGATCTAAATCTGATCCGGCTGCTACGAATTCCAATGTATGCTGCGACACCCCACCTGGGGCTGTTGCTGGGAATGTAATAGTTTCAAACGCTGTTGTTGCCGGCACTACACCAGAAATTGTATTTGTACCATTACTAAATGTTGCGCCGTTGTCTATTGTTAATTCGTAATTAGCGCCTTCACCTCCAAATATTGCTAAGTCTCTATTCGTTAGTTCAAATGGTACAGTTGTATTAATAGAATATCCTATAACATATATAGGAATAACCGGTATAGCTATAGCGTGAGCATATACGTCTATTATATCACCCGCGTGGTTTACAAACGGATAAGTGTAATCAGCATTTACCCTTAGAGCTGTTAATCTATTATTGGCATCGAAAACTGATCCATTGGTATATAAATTATAATCAGTTGGATCACCTGTTCTTAGCGAAATAGTCGGCGTGGATTGGAAATAATATCCAGTGTTCGCTTGTATTAGCTGTGATAATATTGTCTCTGCGCTTTCAGCTGGCCCTGAATTTGAATAAGGTAAATTTTGCCCGAGCGGCGTAGCGTTGTTTGTATCATAATATACAGTACCAGCTATGGTAACACCTAGCTCTTCAGACGCACCGCGCATACAAATTTTTATATCTAAATTATTGTTAGGCATGGTTGCTCCAACAGTAAATACAACAGTTAATATAACGTTGTTGCCGTCTTGTGTAAAATAACAGCTTGGAACATCAACCTCTGGGTTAGAAGATACTACAGTAAAATTGCTAGCGTCAATCTGGTAGCCCTGATTAGGTGATATAGTTAATTCAGCTGAAGGTGCAACTGTTGATATTAGTGCGCCTCCAGGTATTATAAATTCTTGTGATGTTACAGTAAAATTATCGATTGCTACTATATTACTCATTATGGTATTGGATTTACAGGTTGACCTGTGTATATGTCAATCGTTATTAAAGTTCCCGTTGTAAACGCTGTACAGAGTATTTGTTGCGCGTTTCCGTCAAATATGCTAAACCAAAGTGCATTACTGTGGCAATCTGCGTTTGTAGCATTTACATCTGTAAATGTACCACATTCCATATAGAACGTAATTTGGCCATTGCTAGATCCTTGTGCTAATGTTTGCGCATCGGCTTGACTTATTTGGAAAGCACTATACCGATCATTTGTGCTTCTGACTGTACCTTGCGGTGTGTAGTATTTTTCATTACCAGTTGGAGTACCTAAGTCAGGTGTTGGGTTGCCATCGCTGTCATAGTAACTTGTACCACCACCTCCAGCATTAGATATATGCACCCTGCCTATTTCTAGTCCAGTTTGCATTAAATCTCCAATTGCAAATATATTAAATGTACCCCTATTACAACTGTGGCTACCCGCAACAGGTGAAGCACATACTGTAGTTGATACGCCCGTGCTAGGGTCAACCCAAGTACTTTGCGGCTCAGTAACACTAACATATCTACCTATTAAATCTAGATTAGTTATTAGGTTAGCTAGACCCTCTACAGTCACATTTTGTGTAGCTGTATTCGGCGGATTATCTGGATCACTGACAACTAAGTCAAATGAATAAGGTTGGGCGTCTGGCACAGTTCCCGTGACAACTGCTGTACCGTTGCCGTTATCTGTTAATGTTAGCCAGCCTGGTAAATTACTAGATGTTATAGTAAGCTCAGAGCCAGCATGATCCGCATCCGCAACCGCTATATTATAAGTATATGTATCACCAATAGCATAAGTCGCGGTTGGAGGTGTTGTAGTAAAATACGGAATATCTGGCGTAGCATCAACTGTTATTGTAACTGTACCAACATTGCTTACAAGCTGCGACCCGTTAAATGTATCTGTTGCTGTAAAATTAAAAGTCCCCGCATTGCCATTAAAATTTGCATTAGGTACAAATGTAGCTACGCTGCCATTTAGGGTTAGTGTTCCGTTGTTTGTATTGTCGGCGGTTATATTATATGAAATAACGCCAGCCGGGATATTATTATCGGTTGTTAAATTTGCAAGATCGATCGTTGGGCATGTGGTACAATCCTCAATCGATGTTAGGCTACCGTTAGAAACAACAGGCGCTATTCTAGCAACAAAACACGAGGGATCAACCTCAACATGCAACAAGAAAGATGTTTGTGTGTCTCCGGAAATAGCGGCTCTTCCAATTCCTTGCATTGAAAACTCTGCTGAGTCCAAATTATTATCAATATTGCTATTAAACTGCGTGCCAATACCTTTTATATAATTAAAGTACTTGCCTTCTTTGTCTAAAAATTCTTTTACGCTACCTTCTTGCAGGTTAGTTGTTATTAAGCTTGTGTACCAACCCGGAGTAGTTACTTCGTTAATCGGTTCATAAGAAGGGTTTGCCTGCAATTCGGCTAAGCTGAATGTTCTTGCCTCAGGCTGGCCTTGCACTTGATACCTATATTCCCTAGACTCACTACCAGAATAATTTAATGTTTTATATTTTTTTACAATGTTAGGTTGGTCGTTTATTAAAAACCTAATAGCACTATCGTATTGAACACCGTAGAAATTATTACGCGTTGCAGAACTTGCCCCATGCTCCCATATCCTACCGTTTTTAATAGTATAATATGTATTATTTAAGGATATTGCACCTTCAGGTATAAAATCTTTACGGGATGTCCAACCCCCAACATCCTCTTTAAATGAAACAGTAGTTCCAGTTTCGTTTAATGATGGATTAAAATAGTTAAGTTTAAGCTTGCTTTTCCATTCGTTTGTAAGATTATCAAACGTAAGGTTATAAACGTCCTTATCGTCGTCGTATGAGCCTAATAACACGGTAGAGGAGTGTAAGTTGTCGCTGAAAAAATCACGCATATTAGCCGCGGATATTTCCTCTAGCCCATTTCGCGACAATCTTAAAACAACACCTCTGTTTTTATCTGTAAAATACGCTCTAAAACCATAACTTGCAAAACTTTCTGGATTCTTTGAGATGCCATATTCGCCTATATATGGTATTGTTTGCCCAAGTACTGCAGTATTACCTACGATGTTTGTAGATCCATCAGCATTATATAGCGCGTCTTTATTAGCTAATATTTTTAATACTTTGTCTTCGCAAAAAGCAATTAAATCAGTATCTCTTGAGTGTAGCTTTTGTATGCTAGTGTAATAAGGATTTAAGTCTTTTGTAATGGGCTCTGCTTGTATAAACTGATTTAATCTATTGACGCCGGAGCTTGAATTAAATATTTGTGAAAATATTAGTCCAGTTGCTTTTATTTCTTCACCATAAGCCTCATCAAGCACTGTAGATACAACAGGCCCTTTGTCTATACGTGTTGCATTAAAGTCATCACGTATGCGGTCAGATTCTACCCCATTGCCGAATGTATAGCAATTAAACCAATTAAGCTTTTTAATTGGCTGGTGGGTAGCCATTGTGGTTCCCGCGTTTTGAATCTCGTATATATCGCTAGCAGAATAATATAAATCTAAATCTACCGCTTCTTTTGGGTAGGTTTCAAATATAGCTGGATTTGTAGATGAATATGTGTCAGCGTCTACGGCATACAGGCGTAAAAATTCAACCCCTTTTCTCTCAGGATTAGCTGTCCCCGTATTAAGAGCCGCCACGCCAGTCAAGCTTGCGATTGGCTTATCTATTTTTATATTCCATCGAACCACCCGTCTTGACCCATATTTACCCGACCCGTGTCTACTTGTTCTTCTATTAGCCACACAATAAGCTGATCTATAACTTTGTGTTATGGTATATGTATGAGAATCTAATTCTTTATCAGGGTCTTCTGAAATTCTGAATATACTTCCCGTTGTATCCCAAGACTTGGCGAATCCTAATTCTGATTGATCGTCAGGTGAATTTTGCGGCCAACCCCACCATATTGTCGTTCTATTATAGAATGCTTTCTTTTGTTCCCAAGGATTACCAAAACCATGGTAAGATATTGTTATATCTCTAGAGCCCGCTGTAATACCAACACCGGTATTTCCGCGATTCATTGCATTACCGCGCTGGTACTTTACATCGCTTCCGGCCCTGCTATAGACGTTAAGAGCTGTTGAAAGATCCCAAAACCACCCTTTACTATTGTCTGGAGCTGTATCTCTCCAAAAACTACTATTACCGCTTTTTTGTATACGAGCAACTTCTCTTTGGTATTCTATTGTCAGCTGCTCATCCGCCGCTTTTTTAATAATACGCTGCTCTAAAGCGTTGTCTTTATATACTTTTACAAAAAATCTACCTTGGTATTCTGGTTTATTTTCTGATTTAGCTTGATATATAGCTATATCAATAGCTCCACTTGTTTGACCCTCAGGTATAAAGTTTAAACTATCATCAGTTGGGAATCTAAGCTGAACCCTATATATACTACCTTGCTTTTTAATCCATTCTATTTCAAAAAAATCAGATATATTGCTTCCTGAAATAATACGGCAAGATAAATTGTTTTCAGTATTTAGCCCATTAAGCCCACCACCGCTGCTCTCTGTACCGTCAAAATCATCTTTTGGTATTTCAAAAAACCCTTTATTAACCTGTGGATACCCAGAGGCGGTAAACTCTGTAGTTTGTCTACCAACTTGGCTTTTTCGTATTTTTACAGCATCCGGAGCTTCGTTAGATATAGCTAGTATTTTATATCTAGCTGTTTCTGAAATAAACTCATTATTATCATGCTCTTTTTTAAGCTCCAAAAAAGTTTCTTCATCAACCTTATTTCTATCGGCGGATGGGAACGACAACCATACACTACCATCATCCGGTAAGTAAAACCTATCTAACGCTAAGTTATAATACTCATTTGAGGTTTCTTTTACATAAAATTTATAGTGCGTAGCCCACTTTGGTGGATTAGAAAGCATTCCTATTTCGATCGTGTTATATAAATCAGCAAACTCTTTAGCGAGCGACCTACCTCCTGAATCATTTGTAAATACAGGTGTTTGTCTTCCATATTGATCCATATACACAACACCTATTTGGTATGTACGCATAGATTTTAAAGAAGGTACTGGTGTAGTGCCGTCTGGATCTGACGATATATTTATAAATTGTCCTGGATTATTTGGGTCTTCAATAATATCTTCATTCTTTGTTGGATCATGTACAATACTAAACTCAAAGTTTGGTATAACTTCATTGCCAGCAAAATCAACCATATCGAAATTTTGCGTGTAATTACCATATATAATTCTATTACCAGTTATTTCTTGAGCTAATGCTTTCTTAGGTACATTATCATATGGTCTTAACAACTGATTAGCTGGTAACAGCGAGGATATAAGCTCAGTTTCTATTTTAATTCTGCCACTATAACCAGTCGCTCCTCCTTCTTGGTATGACGTGTCATTCCATTGGTTGTACGATTGCCCGGGCAAATTAGGTGCATTTTTTTCAATTGTATCAACACGATATACGTTTGTGCTATTTGATTCCTTATAAAGAATATCAACTGCCACAACATCATCTGGTATATCAGGCGAAATAAAATCGCGTACTTCCAATACCCTTATATTGTTGGTCATAGCTAAATTATAGCCATCAACACCAGTATATTTAAACTCGTCTCCAGGGATAAAAGCTATCTCTGTAAAAGGTGAAAATGTTGAGAATTGATTGTCGTCGTATTTATAACGATAAGCGAAGCGAGGAAATTTAAATTCGAATAAAGGGTCATCTTGCTCAAGTACAACATCAAACCCCTGTACGCCGGTTGGTAGATCTTCACCAACATTTTGAAGTTCACATATAGCTTGTAGTTCTGAAACCACTTGTGTTACTTTTACTCTTGCCTGAAATTCTTTAAGGAAGTTATCGTCAGGGTCTTGGATAGTTAATAATAAAAAGTCACCAGCTATATAATCAACGGGATTGGTCCAATTTAAAGTTATTGTTGTACCAAAATCCATTGATATTACCTCAGTTGGATCAGCGTCCGGATCAGTAGATAGCGTATTGAATTCGTAACTAGTTGTTGTTTCTATTTCACCATCTCTTACTGTATTCTTTTTATATATTGTTGGCTTTTGAAGTGGAGATTTTTTTATGACTGTAATATCAGCCTCTATGAAATTTCTACCAAATACTTGTGTATGCGTATCAAAATCTATTGAGCCAGCTTTAAATTTTTTGATTTCAATTTTCTTTGGCTCTGTTTGGTTATCTGTCCAAAAAAGAAAACCCTCAAGTATATTTATACCAGTTATTAAAAAGTCCTGGCTAAAATTTAAAATACCATTTTTATCTACAAGAATAGGGAATACAACATTTCTAATTTGGTCGTATTCCGCAATAGCGCTAACCGAGTTAGATGTTATAAACCAATATATTT
>Ga0208880_1000066_pt1 | contig 20476 bp, 13 predicted proteins | sample Knorr_S23_td_Sur_FD_185606 | JGI IMG/M metagenome (GOLD analysis project Ga0208880, IMG submission 185606) | Marine microbial communities from Southern Atlantic Ocean transect - Knorr_S23_td_SurfaceB_ad_5m_LV_B (SPAdes) (version 2) | ecosystem: Environmental > Aquatic > Marine > Oceanic | place...
AGTCACTTGCTCCCGGGCAATCTCCGGGTCAATCCGGGCAATCCGGTAGGTGAAATTATTTTCAATGGACTGGTTGATGGCCTCTTCCAGATCAAGGATGTCCTGCGCTAACAGCGATCCCGTGGTGCCTGACATTGCCAGTAGGATTATGAATTGTCTGAACATGGATTTATTTCAGTAAGAATGCTCATCAGGAAGCTAGGACGTGGAATTGAAAGTTTCAAGAGCGTCCTGATTCGGACGGCGACTATTTTCGGGACCCCTCAAGGCTGATATTGTGGATGTCCAGAATCTTTCCACGTGCCCGGTGATAACGGGCAAGGGCTATGCTGTAGTCAGCCAGTGCATTGGTTTCGCGAATCTCGGCGATGGCCAAATCTCCCTGTAAACGCAAAACAACAAAGGTCGTGGAGGTGCCTGCCCGGAGTTTTTTCTCCTCGGCCCTGAGGGACTTTTCAGAGAGTTCTCGAGCCTTGCGCGCGGCTTGGATCCGCTCCCAGTCGGCCTTCAACTGGGTGGAGGCATTGTCCAATTCAATCCGGATGGACTGTTCCAGCTGATTTAATTCCATTTTGGCCTGGTTTCGACGCAAGTAAGCCTGGGTTCGTTCCGCCGAACGGCTTCGATTGGGAAAGGGGATACTGAGTACCGCTCCCACGGAATAACTCTTTTCGCCGTCCCCAAAGGCATCACTGATACTGTCATTGAGATCATCTCGAATGCCGACATGTCCATAGCTTCCCGTCAGATCAAGTTGCGGGAGGGCGTTGCGCCGCGCTTCCTTCACTTGCCATTGACGAATGCGCAGACCGGATTCCGTGGAAATATATTCGGGAAGGTTTTCCATGGCCAATTGATAGTCCCGGGCCAGGTCCGGGGCAAAGAAGGCGGGCTCCTCTGGCGGCAAAATCTTCAGATTCAGATCCAAGACCGATTCCGGGTTGTCCCAGACGAGTTGCTTGAGCCCGTTCTGGGCTTGCCTGAGAAGTGCACGGGCGCTGATCACGGAGACCTCACGGAGCGCTGCTTCCGATTCCGCCTGAACAATATCGAGCGGGGCCATGGCGCCTGTCTCAACCCGCTTCCGGTTGTCTTTTAAGAGTTGCACGGCCAAATCCCTGTTACGCTCAGCAATGCGGAGATTTTCCTGTGCGAAGTACAGTCCCTGATAGGCTGCGATGGTTGATTGCACGGTATCCATGACCCGAGCCCGGAATCCCTGCCATGATGTTTCTGCCGATTCACGGGCAATACGCACTTGCGTGTGTGTACCGTCCAGCCCAAATCCGCGCAAGATGGGCTGGCGGACCGAGATGCCCGCGAAGGAGCGCACGTTGGTCTGAATGTTTTGGTTGAACTCGTTGGTCAATGGATCAAACGGCTCTGGAGTTGTGCTGTCAGTGGAGAGAATGGAACCTTCAATTTGTGTTCCCCAAGGAAGGGTTGCGCCCACACTCATCTCGACTGAAGCCACCTCATGGTCGCGGTCGGACACGGAATCTTCATCCCTTTGGTAAAAGTACCGGGATTCCAGCACCGGATCATAAAGACCCGAAGCTGAGCGTATTTCCTCCCGAGCAATCTCGGGTTCGATCCGCTCGATGCGGATGGCGAAATTCCTGTCCAGTGCGGATGCGATCGCATCATCCATGGACAGCGTAAGGGTTTGGGCCTGCACGGATCCGAAGAGAAGCGGAACCATGGCCCCCGAGAGCTGTTTGAGTTTACTCATATCGTAATGCCTGGGCTGGATGCGTACGGGCCGCCTTCATGGCAGGCGGCGTCGCAGCTAGTATCGAAATAACGGTTACAAATCCAAATGAGAAGAGGTATGGAATCAGAGAGTTGTGGTCGATCTTGTAAAAGAAGATGGCCAGACTCTCCTTGATTCCAGGAGACAGGATGACAGGAGACAAGATGGCCAACGCAATCACGAACCCGATGGACAACTGCTTCAGGGCATGTCCGAAAACAAGTTTGAAAACAGCGGCTTGTGTGGCCCCGAGCGCTTGGCGGATACCGAATTCCATGATGCGCTGGTTTACCGAAAAAGATATGACTCCGTAAATACCGACGCCTGCGAGAAGGGTAGCCATTAATCCGAATTGCCTGAACACGGATGCAAAGAAGCGGAATTGCACAAGACCTATGTCATTCAATTCCCTTGGAGTTCCCGTGGTGTAGATGGGCAGATTGCTGTCGATCTTGCCGAGTTCTTCGCGGAAAACCGGAATGAGCGCATCCGGATCTCCTTTTGTCCGGGCCAGTATAGTTACAAATCGTGGCATGGTGGATGCCGTTTGAGGGGCAAAAAATGCAGCTCCGTCCTCTTCGTTATCATTGAAGATTCCGGCTTCCTGCATGGAATCGACAATCCCTACAACTTCCACCATGGGAAGCGACTCGGGGTCAAAGCCCTCAATCATGAAGTCGGGCTGGAACTGTTTCCCGATTGCATGATCGCCGGGCCACTCCCTTTCGGCGAATGTCCTGTTGACAATCACCTTTGTCGGATAAGGGCCGATGAAGTCTTCCGGTTTGAACCCTTCACCAATTAGAATTGGCAACTGAACGGTTTTCAGGAAATCCTGTGAGACGTATTGGAAACGAGAGTATTCCCTCTCGGTGGGATCTGCGTATGTGCGTCCAGGAACAGTATAGCGTATCCAAGGTGCATTGAGGAATTGATAGCGATGGCTTGTGCTGGCAAATTCGATTTCGGGTCGTGCCCGAAGGCTTTCCAGAAGGGTATTCACCAGATTGGCCCGGGCCTGCTCATCAGGATAATTTTCTTCAAAGAGCCCGATTCTGCCGGACATGACTGTGTCGGCATCGTAATGATAAACGATGTTGATGGCGTTGGTCACGCTTTTGGTGAAAAGGACAACCAGTGTGAGGATAATCGCCGCCACGCTAATCTGTAGAACAACAAGCGATTTGCTGAAGAGTCCGATGTGAAGGGAAGTACTCGTACGGGTATCATCCTTGAGGATTTCATACTCGTTCAACCGGGATGCACGGTAAGCCGGATAGATGCCGGACATCAGTCCGGTCATGATGGTGACGATGGCGACGATGAAGAAGACACGCCAATCCAGATCGAAGGACATCCAGAAAGGGGAGTTCATCTCCTCCAGTGCGTTGTTCAGGTCCTGGGTGTTGAAATAGGTCAAGGTAATCGCCAGGAAGGCCCCGAGCATGGCGATCATCGTGCTCTCTGTCAGGAATTGGGAAAGAATGTTCTTTCGTGATGCGCCGAGGGCTGAACGGATGGCCACTTCCTTTTGCCTTTGCATGGATCTGGCCAGAAGGAGATTGGCCACATTCGCGCAGGCGATGATGAGTATCAGGAAGGTTATGAGAACCATGACGGATGTCATGGGTCTGACCCCATCACCACCAATGTACTCCTCGATGAAGGGCTTGACGTCGACATCCCGGAATCCCTTGTTCGTTTCCGGATGCGACTTTTCAATGTTGGCGGCCACCACGGCCATGTTTGAGTGTGCTTTCTCGAAGGAGATACCTTCTTTCAATCGCCCAAAGACCTCAAGGCTCATGACCTGCTCACCCCAGGCCATCTCGGATCGGTTCTGCTGGTTGAAGAGGGGTACCCACAAGTCCTCGTTAACGGGAAACCCGAAGCCCTCCGGCATGACTCCGACAACTGTAGTCGGTTTGCCATTGAGAATGGCCTCTGTTCCAATGATGCCAGGATCCATTCCAAAGTCATTTTTCCACACTTTGTGTGAGAGGACGATAACGTTAGGTGCTTTTGGATCATCGTCCTCAGATTGCAGGGTCCTGCCCAAGTGTGCCTTTACCCGCAATACCTCAAAACTGTTCGGGGAGAGAAAACAGCCATTGTAACGCTCCACTGTTTTACCCATTGTCAGGTTGGCTGTTCCCACGTAGTATCCAGCCAGTCCGTCAAATGAAGCCTGCTGGTCGACCCATTCCAGGTATTCGGTAATGGGCACTTCCGAGCTGTAGTTGTCACGCTCAACATTGATTCGCTCAAGATGGGCGAGGTTTTCCGATTCTGGAAATGGCAGACCCTTGAAAAACAGGCCATTCACGACCGACATCTGTGTTGAAACCGCGCCAATCCCGAGACCCAGGGTGGCGACCGCCATGATGGTCAGAAACGGGTGCTTGACCAGTTGGCGGAGTCCGAACTTCAGGTCTTGTAGCAACTTTTCCATCACACCCTGCACACTTTCCTATTCATACCGCAACGCTTGCGCCGGATGCACTTGAGAGGCACGGCGCGCAGGCATGAAGCAGGCGGACACAGCTACCACGGTAAAAATAAGCCCGACCAGGATATAGTTGACGGGATCCTGTGATGATACCCCAAACAGGAAATTCTGCATTAATTTTGAGAAAAACCATGCGCCGACAAGTCCCATGGCGAGACCGATGATGAACTGCAGCAGACCTGACTTCATGACCAGGGACAGGATATTGCGGCTGCTCGCGCCAAGGGCGGAGCGGATTCCGAATTCCATTGTTCGCTGGTTTACTGAAAACGACATGATTCCGTAGATTCCAACAGATGCCAGAAAGACCGCCACGAAGCCGAAAATCTTGAAGATGTTGGCGATGATGGTGTTGCCCACGGTGTCCTCCTCAATGATCGTCTGGGGCGTCGCAATCGAATACAAGGGAAGGTTCGGATCGAGTTTGATAACCTCGCTTCGAATGATCTCCGTCAATTGAAGCGGATTCCTCGGGCCCCTTGCGGCGATGGTCATGAACGTGGCCGTCTCTCCCGGTTGGAGTGGCAGCCAGTAATGGGCTCCTTCAGCGGGAGTCGAGTTCCCAAGTCCTTGGGCTGCCATGCTGGGTGCGACGCCGACTACCGTCAGCCATGGGAAATCGATATCTTCCGGATCTGCGCTTGCGCGCTCTTGTGGCCATGGTTCCCGCTTGATACGCTTGCCGATGGGATTTTCACCGGGGAACAGGTTGTTGGCCAGAGCGTCATTAATGATCACTACCGGAAGGGTGTCCGGAGTGTCCATCCGTGTAAATGACCGTCCTTCAAGCAAATTGACGCCGAGTGTATCGAAATACTCAGGACTAATGTATTCAAAGGTGGTCATTGGCAGATCATCAAATTCCACCTTCTCGGCTCCATCCTTGCGGATCCGGTTCCAGTTGATCCCAATTGTGGACCACCTGTACCTTCCATAAAAAGCAACGGTCTCGACTTCAGGATGGGCAGCCACGTTTCTCTTGAGGGTGTCGAAAAACTGGTATCGCTCCTCCGGGGTCGGGTAGGCGCCCTCAAATAAACCCATCCGGGCCGTGAAGACGCTGGACGTGTCGAAGTGCAGGTCCGTGTTATTGATATTCTGGACACTGCGCATCATGAGCACCGTCAGGATCAGCAGTATTGAAGATATGGCTACCTGTACAACGACAAGGCCCTTGCTGAACATGCCCATGCGGAGGGAGGATCCGGTACGGGTGTCGTCCTTGAGGATGTCGGTGACGCTCACCCTTGACGCGCGGATTGCCGGTACAATTCCCGAGATGATCCCGGCCAGCAGGGTGACGGCGGTGACGATACCGAGGACGCGCCAGTCCATGTCAAAACGCAACCAGAAAGGCATGTTCATTAGTTGGCCGTACTCGTAAAGCGCTGATGTGGCCCACAGTGAAAGCAGTGTGCCGCCGATTGCGCCAAGGAAGGAAAGAAGAACGCTTTCAATCAGGAGTTGGCCAATGATGGATGAGCGGGTAGCCCCGAGCGAGCTGCGGATGGCGAGTTCCTTGCTTCGCAGTGTTGAGCGGGCCAGTAGCAGATTGGCAACATTGGCACAGGCGATCAGCATGACGAATCCCCCCATGGCCAACATGATCCACATCATCTGCACAGTTTGCTCTCCCAGCAGAGCGCCGGCAATGGGCTCAACCGTGGCGACTTCAAATTCCCCATGGGTATCCGGATAGGTGGTGGCGAAGGTCTTGATGATCTGGGTCATCTCAAGGGTAGCCCGCTCATGGCTCACGCCATCGTTCAGGCGTCCCATGACATTGATGGCCCAGTCACCCCGCTTGACCTCTCCCCAATTCAACTGGGGCAGCAATGCCACCCAGACTTCCTCCTGGCTGGGAAACTCAAATCCCTTTGGCATGACTCCGATAACCGTTCCGATCTTGCCGTTGATCGTAGCGGTTTTACCAATTACATTGGGATCCCCGCTGTAGTGGTTCTGCCATGCGGCGTATCCCAGGATCAGGGCGGGTGCTGCTCCCGGTTGGTCTTCTTCCGGTGTGAAGTTTCTTCCTAAAAGAGGCTCGGTGCCCAGAATGTCCAGCCAGGTGTGTGAGATGCGTGATCCGTTGAATCGGACGGGATTGTTGTCGATGCTGACGTTCACCGTTCCCCCGAACCATGCAGCCAGCCCATCGAAGCTTTTTTGCTCCCTGCCAATATCTTGAAAGTCCAGTACTGGAATACCTGTGTTCCAGGGTTGACGCTCCTTGTTCCAACGTTTGACGAACATCAGCTCATGCGGTTCCTCGAATGGCAACCCCCGGATGACCGCACCATTGATAACACTGAACATGGTTGTCACGGCACCGATGCCCAGTGCCAATGCCACCACGGCAATGAGGGCAAAACCAGGATTTTTGACAAGTACGCGAAAGGCAAACCGGAGGCTTCTGCTAATGTAGTCCATAATTGTAATTGGTTTGTTGGATAAGGTTACTCGTATCGGAGCGCGTCCATGGGGGACAGGTTCGCTGCCCGACGGGCGGGAATAAAGAAGGAAAGCGTAGCGACACCAATCAGCGTCAGCAGCACGCCGATGTAGACAGAGGGATCCACGGGATTGATTCCGAAGAGGAAGCCACGGGTTAGTTGGCCAACGACATAGGCCAACCCCGTTCCGACGACCAGTCCAAGAACGAGCTGTATAAGGCCCTGCTGCAGCACTTGCCGCACGATCCCCATTGTCGTCGCGCCGAGAGCCATGCGTATGCCAATCTCGCGCCGTCTCCGGCTGACATTGAACGCCAGCATTCCGTAAACACCGATTGCGGCGAGGAAGAGGGCCATCAATCCAATGCTGAGGAAGAAGTTGGCCAGCATGCGGAACGGATAAATTTGTTCATCCAGATACTCAGCCATGGTCTTGGTGAAATAGACGGGCAGGTTTGGATCTAGGGTGAGGATCACATTCTGGATAGCCGTTTGAAGCTCCCCCATGTCATCCGTGTGGGAACGTACCACCAGTGACATGAATCGTGAATCCGATTGGGTGTAGGGGACGTAAATGATGGCTTCGGGGTGTTCCGGTTTGGTGAAATCGGAGACGCGAATGGAAGGAACCACACCCGTTATGGTGAACTGCTCAGTCTTGTCGGCACCATCCGGTGACTTTTCCATGAGGCGGGCAATCTGTTGCCCAACCGGATTTGCCCCGGGAAAATGCTCGTCCGCGAATGTCTGGTTGACGACGGCGACGCGTTGGCTGGCAGCACCCGGTTGGTTTTCAAACAAGGTTCCCTTGACTGGATTTATGTCAAAGGTGCTGAAGTATCCTGGGGAGACGGCTTCGGCATAAGCATAGGCAAACTGCAACTTGTCTGAATTCTCATTGGCCAGGATGATCGGTTGGCGGAAATTGCCGTACTGTGCAAGCCAACTGGTCACCGCGGCCGACTCGACTCCGGGCACTTGTGATACCTTGTGGATCAGCTTTTCAAAAAAGGCGTCACGGTCGGATTCTGTCGGATAATCCGCTGCGAAGAGGCCCATCCGCATGGTCAGGAAAGCGGAGCCGTCATACCCGGGGTCAACATGAGCCATCTTGTACACGTTGCGGGTGATCAAACCGGCCCCGAACAGGAGGGCACAGGAGAAAGCAATTTGAACCACCGCCAGCAGGCGTGTCATCTTCCCGAGGCGAAAACTTGTGGATGTGTGGGAGGTGTCCTTGAGCATCTCATTGAGATTGATCTTGGAAGATTGCCAGGCCGGAATCAGGCCGGAGACAAGGGCTGTCCCAATCATGACGAGAAGGGCGAATACAAAGACGCGCCAATCCAACTCGAAACTCATCCAGTAGGGAATCTCGTAGGTTGAGTAATTCATCGAGGCATCGACGGCCCATGCCGCGTAAAGAAGTCCACCGACTGCTCCAAAGAAGGAAAGGACAAGGCTCTCGGTCAGCAGTTGCCGGACAATTCGGCCACGCGTGGCGCCCACTGCTGAGCGGATGGCCATTTCCCGTCCCCGGCTCATGGCGCGCCCGACCAGAAGGTTGGCCACGTTGGCGCAGGATACCAGTAGCACGAAGATGACGGCCCCAATGGCCGCCACGATGAGCGACTCGGACGCCCTGTTCATTTCCATGCGTCCAACTGGTGCGCAAGTGAGTTGCGTGCCCTCAGTATCCTCCATGGTGATGTTGGTCCATGAACTGAAGACCTGGTTCATCTCCTCCCGGGCCATTTCGGGAGTGGAGCCCTTGGCAATCCGCCCGATCGCATAGACCTGCGACAAGTGTGGTGATTCCCCCGTGAAAAGGTGGCTCCTCAAGGGCACCCATATCTGTTCGCTTTTGGGGAAATGAAAGCCGTCCTTCAATACTCCGACAATAACATGATCGGTGCCGTTGGCCCGGATGGGCGTGCCGACAATGTGCGGATCACCAAGAAACTGCTTTTGCCAGACAGAGTGGCTGATGAGCACTTCTCCAGGGGCATCCATCTGCGGTGCGGTGGAAAAGCTTTTCCCCAACAGGGGTTTTTCTCCAAGGACATCCAGGAAATTGGCCGATACGTATCCTCCATTGTATCGCTTGGGCAGACCCTTTCCGCTGATGTTGATGGTCCCGGTGTAGTAGGCCATGGTCTCTGAAAAACAATTCAGAGTCGTCAGGTCATCGAAGTGCTCGTAGGGGATCGGCAGCTTCTTCATGTCCGATTTTTCGTTCCTCAGGTACAGCGCGTGCAGGTTTGCCGGATCCTTGAAGGGCAAGGGCTTGAAGAACATGCCGTTGAGCGTGCTGAAGGCCGTTGTGGACATGCCCAGGCTGACCGACAGGGCGACGATGGCCAGGATCGTCAAGCCGGGACGCTTGAAGAACACCCGAAAGGCATAGGAAAAATCGGAAAGGAAGGAGTCCATGGAGGGATCGCTGCAGACGAGGTATTAAGCCTCGGCTGGAAGCGGAATGTGTTCTACCTCGGTCTCTTCGTTGACGATTTTACCATCGAACAAGTGGACGATCCGGTTGGCGACATGTGCGTAACGGTCGTCGTGAGTCACCATGCAAATGGTTGTCCCTTCCTTGTTCAAGTCGGACAGCATTTCCATGACCACTGATCCGTTCTTTGAATCCAAATTTCCAGTGGGCTCATCGGCCAGAAGGATCTTCGGATTGCCGGCGAGGGCCCGCGCGACCGCGACGCGCTGTTGCTGCCCACCGGACAGCTGGCTTGGCAAGTGCTTTTGGCGGTGAATCATTTCCACTTTCTCGAGTGCGGCGGTGGCCATTTGGCGACGTTCCGCCTGCTTCAATCCGCGGTATGCCAACGGCAACTCAACGTTCTCGATGACGGAAAGGTCGCCAATGAGATTGAAGCTTTGGAAAATGAATCCGATCTCGAGGTTCCGGATCTTGGCCCGTTGCTCGAGTGACAAATTCGATACATTGTTGCCATTCAAAATATAGTCACCATCGGATGGGCTTTCCAATAGTCCGAGGATCGACAAGAGGGTGGACTTGCCGCATCCGGATGGGCCCGAAATGGAGACAAATTCCCCCTTCTTGATATCGAGGTGTATTCCCGAAAGGGCATGGGTTTCAATTTCATCGGTCAGGAATATCTTCTTGATACCGTCTAATTTGATGAGTGAGTCATTCATAATGCGTACTGGTTTCTTGTTAATTGAGGCGGAGCCGGTCATTCTCGTCGTATTGGCTCGTGTCTGAAAGTATGATCTCGTCTCCCTCGTTGAGTCCATTGATGACTTGGATTTCGCTCACTGAGCTCAACCCGAAGACGACTTGGGTCCGCTGGGCGGTGTCCCCGCCCAGTCCGATTCGGAAGATGCCCATGGTGGCGTTTTCCCGGGCGGATGAGGAACGGCCAACATAAAGGACGTCCCGAAGGCTGGCCAGGTTGACAATGCCCTCGACCGTCAAGTCAGCCCGCGCGCCCCTCGGAAGTTCCCCCGTAATCTGGACGTCCACATCAACCGTTCCGCCAACCACGGTCGGGTTGACCCGGGCCACGGTTCCATCGACAGTTCCATTGCGGGTGTCGATGACGGCATTCTGGCCGATCTGGATATCCTTGGCTTGTGTTTCGGGAATTCGGATAACCGCTTTCAACCGGGTTGGATCGGCGACCTGTGCCAGCTGTGTACCGGTGGCAACTTGCTGACCTTCCTCAAGTGGCAGCCGCTGCAAGACTCCCTTCAGGCCGGCCCGGACGGAGAGGTCAGCCACCTGCTGCTTGAGCAGGGCGACCCGTTCACGTTCCTGGGAAACGCTGGCCAGCGCCGGGGCAAGATTCTGCTCCATTTGCTGGCGCCTTGTCGCCAGTCTGCGTTCAAGGATTTCGGTCTGGCGCTCCAGTTGTTCCTTGGAAAGTTGTGAACGAAGCAAGTCCCTCTCGGCGACCAGTCCCTCGGAAAACAGCTCCTCGTTAACGCGGACGTCGAGTTTGGCGTTCTCGTAACCTGCCTGCAGCTGAGCCAGCTGGTATTCCATTTCCAGGAGCCCATCCTCTTCACGCACCCGCTGATTGGCCAACTGCGCTTCCGCGGAGGCCAATTGCAATTCGGCATTGCGGAAATTCTGTTCCAGTTCCGGGTTGCCCAGTTGGAGGATAACGGTCTCCGGCCGGACATCCGCTCCGGGCAGAATGAAAATTTCCTCAACGCTACCGTTTGTCTGGGCCGTGATCCACCGCAAGTCTTCCGGGACGAGCGTGCCGATTCCGCGCACATTCACATCCAGCGGACCCCGTTTGACCTCGCCAATCCAGATGGAAGAGCGGTCCACCGACGGGGCGGCTGGATCCATTGAGAATAAAACATATCCAAGCACGACGAGGACCACGGTTCCGATTGAACCAAAGGTGATCTGCCGACGACGTTTCTGTTTTTTTAAGTCACTTCGTACAATATCCATGGGAACTGAATCTAGTTAAGAACAAGCCTGATTGGGGTAAGTATAAGCAATACGGGTGCCATTATTGGTTGCAATTCCATAAAACATTGAAAGACAATAACTTGTAAAACACGCGGTCTTTGCCGGAATTGGGCTATGCGACTGTCGTCCCATATCCGGGACGAGTCTTGTCCCGAAATCGGGACAGTTATTGTTTGCGCAGGGGCAACACAATCGAAGCCTTGCAACCGGTCATATCCTTGCGATTCGAGAGGTCGAGAGTTCCATCATGGGCCTCGATAATCTGCCGGGAAAGGGTCAGCCCAATGCCGGATCCGTCCTTTTTGGTCGAGAAAAACGGGATGAAGAGATTATCAAGATTGGCTATACCCGGCCCCGAATCCTCAATATGGAGACCAAGCAGTCCATCTTTCTGGTGCCAGGAGATAGTGACCGATCCGCTGGTCTGTTGGGCGGCCTCGACACCATTTTTAACCAAGTTCAGCAGGGCTTGTTCTATCTGGTCCGGATCCGCCTTTATTTCAATATCCGGAGCGAGTGAGTCGATCTCAACCGGTGGTTGGTCGTAGAGGGAGGCAATCCGTCCGATCAACGGCTTGAGGGGAAAGCGCTTCATGTCCGGCGGAGGCAGCTTGGCCAGGCGGGCGTATTCCTTGACGAAGCGGTTCAAACCCTCCGCCCGCTGGCGTATTATCTCCAACCCATCCACCAAATCCTGGCGGTCATCCTCCTCGGGTTCGGGGTGGCGGGCGATGTTTTGCAGGCTCTCGGCAAGCGATGTGATGGGTGCCATTGAGTTGTTGAGCTCATGGCCGATAACGCGGATAAGGCGTTTCCAGGCCAGCAACTCCTCGTTTCGCAGGTTGCAGGTGACATCAATGAGGATCAGCAACTCATGGGGAGCGCCACCGACCCGGTATGTGCCTTTCCTGACTGCGAATTTCCCTGTGCAGTCCGGATTGGGGTGGGGGATGGTGGCATTGGCTGGGCTTTCCAAAGCCTTGTCGAGATTCAGCTCCGCAGCAAAATGATTCTGGATGTCCTCCTTGTCGATTCCGATGACCATAAGGGCCGCGGGGTTGGCCAAGGTCAGTCTGCGGTCCGAGTCGAAAGTCATCACGGCCGCGTCAATTTCCTGAATCACCTTGTCCATGAGGGCGTGTGATTCCATGGCGTCCATTCTGTGTGAGGAAAGAACGTCGGTCAGGAGATTGATTTCCAGAAGAAGCTGGCCCAAGGGATCCTGATCATCCACATAATTGGCGTGGAGGGAAAAGTCGCCCTCACGCAGAGCAGAGAGCATGTTGGAGGCTGTTTGCAGCGGGTGAATCAAGAGACCTTGCAGCTTGATCGAAAATAGAGTCCAGGCTGCCCCGCCGACGATGATGACCGTCAGGTAAGCTTTCAGGGTATAATCACCGACAGCCAACAAGATGAGTGCGGCAACCAGTCCGGGAACTCCGCACAGGAATGCCAGCAACTGGACTTTTCGCTGATGACTCAAGCTTCGGGTTCTTTTGCGTGCCATATTTCTGACAGGTTCCTATAATCCGAATCTTTGTAACCTCCTGTAGAAGGCGGAACGCGACAGTCCCAATTCATTGGCGGTCTTGGTGGCATTGCCGCCATTTCGCTTGAGGGTTCGCTGGATGAGGTACTTCTCGACATCCTCAAGGCTCATGTCATCGATGCTGGGACCATTCATGGCTCCCTCATCATCGGTCGATGCCGTGGGTATCAGTCCCAAGTCGGAGACCTTGATCTGGTTCCCGCTGGCCAAGAGGACGGCCCGTTCGATGGTGTGGTCCAGCTCCCGGACGTTGCCCGGCCAGTTGTACCCCCTGAGGGCCTCCACAGCCGGACCAATCAGGCCCGAAATATCCTTACAATAGCGTTTCAAGTGACGTTGAAGGAAGTGGTTGGCGAGCAACTCAATGTCCTCGTCCCGTTCCCGCAGGGGAGGGAGGTGCACCGGTATGGTGTTGAGCCGGTAGAGCAGGTCCTCCCGGAATTTACCTTCCCGGACGGATTTTTGCAGATCACTGTTGGTGGCGCTGATGATACGGACATCAACCTTGATGGTGCGTGAAGATCCGACCCGTTCGAATTCGCCTGTTTCAAGTACCCTCAGGAGCTTCTGCTGCTGCTCCATGGGAAGGTTGCCGATTTCATCCATGAACAAGGTTCCTCCGTCCGCCATCTCAAAGCGTCCGGCCCGGTCGGCTTTGGCATCGGTGAATGCCCCCTTGACGTGACCAAATAGCTCGCTCTCGGCGACACCGGATGCCAACCCACCCATGTTGATGGAAACAAATGGCTCTTTGGAGCGGGCTGAGAGGCTGTGAATGTAGCGCGCGGCGACACCCTTGCCGGTTCCGTTTTCCCCTGTGATGAGAATGTTCGCATCTGATGGGGCGACCTTGTTCATCATGGTGATAAGGGGCTTCATGATATCCGACTTGGCCAGGAAATCCCTCGATTTGCTGGCTTTGAGGGAACGGTTTTCCTCTTCAAGAAGGGTTGCCTTGCGCTTTGCCCGGTAGAGTTCCGCCTGGTTCGTGACAGTGGCCTTGACCCGCGCGTTTTCCCACGGCTTCTGGAAAAAATCAGCTGCGCCCTTGCGCATGCACTCAACGGCCAGGTCGATGGTTGCCCATGCCGTCATGACGACCACGGGCAGATCCGGATCCAATTTGTGGATGCCCTCAAGCAGGTCCATGCCCTCCTTCCCGCTGGTCGTGTCCCGGGCATAGTTGAGGTCAATGAGGGCAACATCAAAGGAACTTTGTGACAGTGCCTGAAGGGCCTCTTCGGGCGAATCGACGGTCTTTACGGTGCAACCCTCTCCCCGCAAAAGGACGCGCAGGGCATGTAGGATATCGGATTGGTCATCGGCAACGAGAACTGAAGGTGCTTTTTCCACAGGTAATCAGGATTAAGGCCATCATCTATAAATTGCACAAGCTTCAAAGTGGAACTTGAACACGCTCGCCGTTTTTAAAATAGTGCAAATGCTTCAATCCGATCGCCTTCGATTCGGCTATCACTTCATCAAAGAATTGGCCGACCATCTCCGGGGCATGAGAATCCGATCCGATGGTGAATGGGATATCCCGTTGCAGGGCCCACTCCATGATTTGTGGATCCGGATGCGTGACGAAATCCCCCTTGATCAGTCCGCTGGTGTTGATTTCCAGACAAACTCCGCTGGCGGCCACGGCGTCGAGAAACTGCGTGATCGGGGCCTCGTGCTCAGCTGGATCGAAGCGCCCCTGGAGCGTTCCGTAAATCCGTATGACGTCCGGATGGGACAAGCTGTGATAGCGGCCGCTGGCAGCCCCTTCCGCGAGGCATTGAAAATAGGCGGCGACAATCTCCCGGTCGGTCCGGAAGTCGTTTTCATTGAGCCAGTGCCGGAATGCGGGAAGCTGGTGATGCAGGGATCCCAAAACGAAATCAAAGTTTTCGGATTCTATCAGTTTACCCATGTCTTCCATGGCCTCCTGGTCTGGGTGGATTTCGCCCTCGATGCCGTAAAGCACTTCGACCCCGACTTGCTCCCCGTGCGCTTTCGCATCATGAACAAGCTCCCGGTAGTGGGTGAGTTCCTCGTGGCTCATGCGAATGCCGGCCTGGGCAAAACGCTCGTCGCGCATGGGAATGTGGCAGGTGAACGTGACCAGGCTGATTCCCCGCATGGCGGCCACGTCCACATATTCCAGCGGATCCCCGTAGGCGTGCCCGCATAAATGCGTGTGCATGTGGCAGTCGAAGCGTTTGTGTGTATTGGATTGTGACATGTACAGAAAGAGAGGTGCGCACAGTGTCAGTATTCCGGCGGGAAACTCAAACGGAATTGCAATTTTCCGATAAATCCTGACTTTCCTGTTGCATGAAAGTGACACAACAAGCGGTATTTCGTACCCTTTTGTTCGGATTTTGCGCCTTGGCGGTGGCCATGCTGTCCGGTTGCGGAAAGGGCGTTCCGAATGTTGACGAGGGGGTCGAGCAGGGAATTCTGCTCTTCGGGAATGGGACCGAGCCAAAGACTCTGGACCCGCAGCGCGCCACCGGAGTTCCGGAAAATCACATTATTTCGGCCTTGATCGAAGGGTTGATCAACTACCACCAAACGGATGACAACCTGCCCGAGCCCGGAGTGGCGGAACGCTGGGAAGCGAACGAGGATTCGTCCGTCTGGACTTTCTACCTGAGGGACGACGCCTATTGGAGCAACGGGGATCCCGTTACCGCCCACGATTTTGTCTACAGTTACAAGCGGATGCTCACTCCCGGATTCCCCGGGGAATACTCGCAAATGCTTTATCAGTTGAAGAATGCCCGCGAGTACAAGGAAGAGAAAGTGGGGGACTTTGGGGAAGTCGGCATCAAGGCGCTTGATGACAAGACCCTCGTGGCGGAGTTGATTGGACCGACACCCTATTTCCTCAACATGTTGAAACACTACAGTTGGTTTCCAGTGCATCCGGGAACAATTGAGGCCCATGGGGGCATTTTCGACATGAGCGGCACATGGACCCTTCCCGGCAACTTTGTTGGCAATGGACCGTTTGTCTTGTCGGAATGGCGACCCAACCAGTACGTACGGGTCACCAAGAGCCCGACTTACTGGGATCGTGACATCATGAAACTGAATGAGATCATTTTCTATCCAGTGGAGGATGACAACACGGAGAACAGGATGTTCTTCTCCGGGCACATGCACATCACCGGGACGGTGCCGACCAACGACGTGCCCGTCTTGCGCAGGGAAAAACCGGAACTCATTCATCTGGACAACTATCTGGGCACCTATTTTTACCGGCTCAATGTAACCAAGGCACCGCTTGACAATCCGCTGGTCAGGAAGGCGTTGGCCCTGTCGATTGACCGGCAGGCCCTTGTCGACAAGGTCACCTTGGGGGACCAGAAACCGGCCCTTGCCTATGTTCCCCCCGGATTCAGGGGATACGAGGCACAGGCCCCCCTTGGTTATGATCCGGAACGGGCCCGGCGCCTGTTGGCGGAAGCCGGTTATCCAAACGGGGAGGGATTTCCTGAAATGTATCTACTTTTCAATACATCCGAGGGTCACCGGAAGATCGCGGAGGCGATCGTGAACATGTGGAACAAGAACCTCGGAATCAACCTGCAATTGGAAAACAAGGAATGGAAAGTCTATCTGGATGCGCAGACGCACCTGGATTACGACATCTCCCGTTCCGCGTGGATTGGTGACTACATGGATCCGATCACCTTTCTCGAGATGTTCACCTCCGGGAACGGGAACAATGACACAGGCTGGTCCAACGCAAAATACGACGAACTGATCGACGGGGCATTTCGCGCGCCCAGCGAGGAGTTGCATTTCCAGTATTTGCAGGAGGCTGAGGAAATTCTCCTCGAGGAGCTGCCGATTGTGCCGGTGTATTGGTACACAAGGATTTACTTGAAGGATCCCCGTTTGCGTAACTGGAATCCAAAACTGCTGGACAACCACCCCTACAAATACGTTTATCTGAGCGAGTGAGGGATTCTTTTCCGGACAGCTTCCAGCCCCCTACAGCATGTTAAAATTCATCCTAAAGCGAGTAGCCCAATCCATCGTGGCATTGTTTGTGATCATCACGATCACCTTTTTCATGGTTCGCTTCGCCCCCGGTGACCCGTTCAGTGCTGAACGGAAGATGCCTGAACACATCAAGCAGAACCTGATGGAGCATTACGGGCTGAATGACCCTCTGGCGGTCCAGTACGTGAATTACCTGGGCAACCTCGTGCAGGGAGACCTTGGGCCATCCTTTACCGAGACCCGTTCGGTGAACCAGATACTCGCCGCAAGCTTTCCGGTCAGTCTTGAATTGGGAAGCTGGGCACTGCTGATTGCGCTGGGTATCGGATTGCCGGTGGGAATCACGGCGTCGGTCTTCAAGAATTCGATGGTGGATTACATACCCATGTCGATGGCCATGATCGGGATCTGCCTGCCCACGTTTGTCCTCGGGCCCATCTTGGCCCTGGTTTTCGGTGTCTGGCTGGGCTGGTTTAATGTTTCAGGTTGGTTCATGCCGGCGGACCGGGTGCTTCCCGCCCTGACCATTGGGTTGGCCTACGCGGCGGTGATCGCGCGGATCACCCGCGGCGGCATGCTGGAAGTGTTGTCCCAGGATTTTGTCCGCACGGCCAAGGCGAAAGGGGTGCCCTTTCCCCGAATCGTGTTTTTCCACACTCTCAAGGGAGGGCTCCTTCCAGTGATTTCATTCCTGGGGCCAGCCCTTGCAGGGATCATCTCGGGAAGTTTTGTCGTAGAGACCGTTTTCCAGATTCCCGGCATGGGGCGCCAGTTCGTCCAGTCCGCTTTCAATCGGGACTACACCCTTGTTCTCGGAACCGTTATTCTATTCGCCGTCCTGATCACATTGGCCAACCTTCTGGTGGACATCATTCAGGTGATCATTAACCCGCGTCTGCGATTTGAGGATTCCTGATGAGCGTTGAGCCAAAGTTGAGCCCATCTGAAAGTCGTCTGCCGGACGTGTCCGTCGACCTGGACAACATCGAGTCGGGGACCTCCCTCTGGCAGGATGCGTGGCATCGCCTGAGAAAGAACCACATGGCCCTGATCTCCTTTTGGATTTTGGTATTCATGGCTGTGTTCTGTTTTGTCGGCCCGTTTATTTCCCCGTATGATCACCGGGACAACGACCTTGAGCAGACCCTGCTTTCCCCGCATCTGCAGCATCCGTTTGGAACCGACGACCTCGGTCGTGACCAGTTGACGCGAGTCATGGTGGGTGGCCGGGTTTCCCTCGGGGTCGGGATCATCGCTACCGCGGTTTCCCTTCTGATAGGGGTCACCTATGGAGCGACGGCCGCCTATGTTGGTGGCAAGACCGACGCTGCCATGATGCGCTTTGTTGATGTCCTGTACGCGCTGCCGTTCACGATCTTCGTGATCTTGTTAATGACCCTTTTTGAACGAAGTATCGTTCTGTTGTTTGTGGTCATTGGTGCGGTTGAATGGCTGACCATGGCCCGCATCGTCCGTGGGCAGGTGCTGAGCTTGAAGGAGCAGGAGTTTGTTGAAGCCGCTGTTTCGTTGGGCTATTCCACCCGGCGTATCATCCTCCGGCACATCATACCGAATGTTCTCGGGGTGGTCGTGGTCTACGCCACGCTGACGATACCTTCGGTGATGCTGCTGGAAAGTTTTCTCAGTTTCCTTGGGCTCGGGGTGCAACCACCCATGCCATCATGGGGCAGCCTGATCAAGCTTGGAGCCGACAACATGATCCTCTTCCCGCACCTGTTGTTGATCCCAGCGTTCTTCTTCTCGCTAACCCTCTTTTCCCTTAACTTCCTTGGCGATGGCCTGCGGGATGCCCTCGATCCAAAATCCAGCAAGGATTGATCTCCCATGGCGATTCTTGAAGTAAAAGACCTGAAAACATACTTCCATACGCGGAACGGTATCGTCCGGGCAGTCGATGGTGTATCCTTCTCCGTCGAGCGCGGGGAAACCCTCGGTATCGTCGGGGAATCCGGCTCGGGCAAGTCCGTCAGCTGCTACTCCCTCATGGGGTTGATTCCACAGCCTCCGGGTCGAATTGAATCCGGGCAGGCCATCCTGGACGGTGAGATTGACTTGCTCAATTGTAGTGAAAAGGCGCTACAGGGAATCCGGGGCAAGAAGATTTCCATGATCTTCCAGGACCCGATGACTTCCTTGAATCCGTACCTGCGCGTGTCGACCCAGCTCATCGAGGCCCTGCGCATACACGAGCGACTGACAAAGAAGGAAGCCCTCGCGCGGGCCATCAAGGCGCTTGAGGAAGTAGGCATTACGGAGGCCTCCACGCGTATCCAGTTTTACCCGCACGAATTTTCCGGAGGGATGCGCCAGCGGGTCATGATTGCCATGGCCATGATCACTCATCCGGAGATCCTGATTGCCGATGAGCCGACGACCGCTCTGGACGTGACCGTGCAAGCGCAAATTCTCGAACTGATAAAGGAACGCCAGAAGGCCAACAACAGCGCGGTGATTTTGATCACCCACGACCTTGGCGTGGTAGCCGGCATGTGTGACCGTATCAACGTCATGTACGCGGGCAAGATTGTTGAGTCGGGGACTGCCGACGATATTTTCAAGCGGGCGCAGCATCCATACACGATTGCCCTGCAGAGGAGCATTCCTTCACTGGGCAGCAAGGGCTCACCGCTTTACACCATACCGGGGTTGCCCCCTGACCTGTCAAAACCGATTCCCGGGGACGCCTTTGCCATGCGCGAAGGCATCAAGAGCGGAGGAAAATGGGATCAGACGCCCCCGCCGCTGGTCCAAGTTTCGGACACCCACTGGGTGCGGGAATCCGATGTCATCCTGCCCACACTGGAGGAGGTGCTGGATGTCCGCTGATTTTCTCCACATGGAAAACGTGAAGACATGGTTTCCCATTATCAAGGGGACCATTCGCAAGCATGTTGTCGGGCACGTCCGGGCGGTGGATGGTATTTCCCTTTCCTTGAAAAAGGGGGAAATTCTTGGGCTCGTGGGTGAGTCCGGATGCGGGAAGACCACGCTGTCGCGCACGATCATGCAATTGCAACCGGCCACCGATGGCCGAATTACCCTGCAAGGCAAGGAACTGTCGGGCTTGTCCGCATCGCAAGTGCGGAAGGAGCGCCTGAATTTCCAGATGATTTTCCAGGACCCGTATGCCTCCCTGAATCCCCGCCTGACAGTGTATGATACCTTGTCGGAGGCGATTCGCACCCGGCATGATTACAAGGGGCCCGAGTTGGCCAACGCAGTAGGGAAGCTTATGAAAACGGTGGGCCTTAATCCGGCCCAGATGAAGAAGTATCCGCACGAGTTTTCGGGTGGCCAGCGTCAGCGAATTGCGATTGCCCGGGCACTGGCTCCTGAACCGAAATTGATCATTGCGGACGAGCCGGTCTCCGCCCTGGATGTATCCATCCAGTCCCAGATCCTGAATTTGCTCAAGCGCCTGACTGAAGAGATGGAGCTAACGATGATCTTCATTTCCCATGACTTGTCCGTGGTAAAATACATTTCTGACCGGATAGCGGTCATGTACCTGGGACGACTTGTCGAGCTCGGTGAAGCAACCGAAATCATGGACAATCCGTATCATCCGTACACGAAGGCCCTGATTAGCGCGATACCGGTTCCCGATCCCGAAGTGGAATCCACCCGGACCCGAATTGTCCTCGAAGGCGATCCGCCTTCACCGCTTTTCCTGAAAGGTGAAGGGGAGCGACCCCTTGCGGAGATGACGGAAGTGTCC
>Ga0208880_1000068_pt1 | contig 20269 bp, 19 predicted proteins | sample Knorr_S23_td_Sur_FD_185606 | JGI IMG/M metagenome (GOLD analysis project Ga0208880, IMG submission 185606) | Marine microbial communities from Southern Atlantic Ocean transect - Knorr_S23_td_SurfaceB_ad_5m_LV_B (SPAdes) (version 2) | ecosystem: Environmental > Aquatic > Marine > Oceanic | place...
CGTGTTCTGCAGGTTAAACTCCCCCAGCAAGGGCGAAACCAAGCGTACCGACCCTTCGGGCCAAACCAGCTTGAACCGCGTATCACGTTCGGAATAGCGAACATCCTCCGCCCGGATCACAGCATCGGCCGAGCATCCGAAGGTCAGGACCTTTTCCTTCACTCCGTCGGGTGCCGATTCAATGACCCGCCGGACTTGCGGATCATCCAGGGAAGCGACAAAATGGTCCAGTCCCTTTGCCTGGTCGAATATGAAGTCACGTTCCAATGAGACGTAGTTCTCCAGTGATCCGTGGTAATCAATGTGTTCCGGGGAAAGGTTCAAGAGAACAAGATTCTTGAAGGACAATCCCGCCACGCGTTTCTGGTCAATTCCGTGGGAGCTGACTTCAAGAATGGCATCGGAGCAGGACTGGTTGCGGATCTGCGCCAGCAATCCGTGCAATTCGATGGGTTCTGGCGTGGTTCGATGAGCTGGCAGCGTTCGATTCCCGACCTCGTAACTGATTGTCCCCAGCAGGCCAATGGGTCCGCGTGGCTGCATGAAGTGCTTGAGCATTGTCGAAACCACGGTTTTCCCGCTGGTTCCCAACACGCCGGTCAACCTGATTGACGCTCCCGGGCGCCCGTAAAACCGGCTGGCCACCGTGCCCACAGCTTGCCGCATGTTTTCAGCCAAAACAAGGGTGACGTGCGGAGGAACCCAGCATTCCTTTTCACACACAACCGCCACCGCTCCACGATCAATGGCTTCCTCAATATACAGGTACCCGTCGGTCCGCATGCCTGGCAGGGCGAAAAACATGGAACCCGGCACCACGCGCCGGCTGTCGGTGGCCAGTCCGCGAATGGTCACACTGGATTTCCCCATGACCTTCAATCCGGGAATCCCCGTCGTCAGTTTCTTGAGTGACAAAGTCATTATCTGGTGTTGTGACGCGCGCTGGAGGAGCATGGCCGACCCAAGGGCCCGGTAATCTGCGAGGCGGTTTCTTGGTGGTGTCCGATGTTCACGGGTCGTTAGTACGTTCGAATTAAAATCAGTCATTTGAAACGAGAAAGGGTTCCCACTTATTGGGTTTTCGAATGGCCATATGAGGAATCAGCTTTTCCCCGATGCGGCGGAATGTGGGCGCGGCAACAACACCTCCATAGGCTGGACCGGTGACGTTGGCATCATCCACAACCACGGTGATGACCACTTTCGGATCGTTGGCAGGGAAAAAACCGCTGAAGGATCCAAAGTGGTTGGTGGTGCTGTACTGCCCATCAATTATTTTCCGGCTGGTTCCGGTCTTGCCGGCAACCGCGTAACCGGGAAGCTCCGCGCGGCGGGCCGTTCCTTCCCGGCTGACTACGCGAACCAGCATCTCCCGCATGGACCGGGCGGTGTCTTTTGATACAACCCGTTTCCCCCGTTCCGGTTCCAGCGGCAAATGCACTTCATCAAGTGGATCAATTACCCGGCGAAGCAATTTTGGGCGCAGCCGGACCCCGTCGTTGGCCAGGGTGGCCATGGCCAAATGCACCTGCATGGGCGTGGCGCCAATGGCGTATCCAGTTGGCAGGCGGCTGATCGTCAGGCCATCCCATTTGCTGACAGGCATCAGGCTACCGGATATTTCCCCTGCCAGGGGCCAGCCAACGGTCTCGCCAAATCCATACTTGCGAGCGTAATCGTACATCCGCTTTTCACCCAGCATCATCCCCAACTGGGCTGCCCCGCGGTTGCTCGACTTGGCCACCACCGTCCGTACCGGAACATCACCGAGATTGCGGTGGTCTGTGGGCATGCGGATGTTGACCCCGTTGAATACCTTCTGTTCGACACCGCAGTCGATGATCGTGTCCGGCCCGACCAATCCTTCCTCAAGCGCTGCGGAAACCGGTACGATCTTGAAGGTCGATCCGGGTTCATACTGGTCGGTCAGGGCACGGTTGCGTTGGTTTTCAATGGGAAATTCCCAGAAGACGTTCGGATCAAAGGTCGGGTAGTTGGCCAATCCGAGGATTTCACCCGTGGTGGGATCCGAGACGATGATGCTGGCTCCCGCCGGATTGGTTTCCTCCACCAGCTTCTGCATGGCCGACTCAACCGCCGACTGGACAAAGAGATCCAATGTCAGTTCCACGTGCAACCCGTTCCGCGGGGACACTTCGCGTTCCCGGTATGCGGCCAACTCGCGCCGGTGCCCATCCACTTCCGTCTCACGCCAACCGGCCTGTCCGCTCAAATAATAGTTAAGGGCATTCTCCACACCCATCACCGGCGTGTCTTCCTTGTTGATGAACCCGATCACATGCGAGCCAAGTTCGTGCCCGGGATAATAGCGTTCGTAGCGACGATTCCCATACACTCCGCGAATCTTCAATCCCTGTACGGAACGATAAAGGTCCTCGTCGATCTCCTTGACCGGTACCCAGCGCACCTTCCGTGAATTGCCCGCACTGTCGATCCGCTCCCGACGGGACAGCTTTTCCATCAATTCATCGAATGGCATGTCCAGCACACCGGCCAGCATGGCAATTTCATCATCCTTGCCCAAGTCAACTATTTGGGGATCCGCACCCAGAAGAATCCGCGACCGGGTGCCGGCCAGCAAATTCCCATTCCTGTCGAGGATGTCCCCGCGCTTCGCATCCACCCGGACTAGACGCTTGCGGACTGTCTCCACTTCCTCGGCAATCGATCCCGCCTGCAGTACCTGCAGGAAATACAAGCGACCACACAAGACCAGGAAGCCCGTCAGCAAAACCGCCGTGCAAATATGGAATCGGGCACTCGTGACACAGACTTTCGACATCAATCAATCGGCGTAAGGGATTTCATCACAGCCAAATCGATCGAGTACCGGAAAGGATCCTTCTCCCGCTGTTGCGGATAGAGATGCTCCTCTTCGCCACGGGTCCTCTGATATTGCGGGTATCCGTCCATGTAAACGACCTGGTCAGCCATCGGCGGGCGCAGCTTCAAGCCAAGTCGCTTGATCTGGCGCTCCAGATAGAGCGGCTGGTGGATTTCGGCAATCTTGGTATCGATGTAACGCAGGCGGCGCTCCTCCTTGGCAATCTCCACCTCCAGCGTGCGTGTCGCCTGGGCCGTCACCTCGATTTTCTGACGCAACCACAGGAGGCCCAAGCAACCACTCACCGTCACCACTGCCAAGACCACCAGCAGGGTCAAAATCTGTTTATACAAAGTCGTTTCTCGCTCAATCAACGGGCTCATGCAGCCCTCCTTTCTTTTTCCAGGATACGTAGCTTGGCTGACCGGGATCGTGGGTTCCGGACAATTTCCTCTTCATCGGCGATCACCGGCTTGCGGGTCACCAGGCTGGCCTGCCGAATCCGGAACTGTCCCGGACGGGAGTCCCGACCATGTTCCGGACGACCAGCCATGCGCCGAAAGAACCGCTTCACGATCCGATCCTCAAGGGAATGGAAGCTGATGGCCGCCATCCGGCCACCTTGCAAAAGTTTGTCGAAGGCCTCAGGAAGCGCTTTCTCGATGACAGCCAGCTCGCGGTTGACCGCAATCCGCACCCCTTGAAAGGTGCGCGTGGCCGGGTGAATGCGATCCGTCGGGCGCCGCCCGCCAACCGCCTCTTCAATCAATCCGGCGAAGGACAGGGTCCGCTCAAGGGCGTCTCCACCACGCGCCGATTCAATGGCGTTGACGATTCGTCGCCAGCGAGGCTCTTCCCCAAAATTCCGAACGGCTTCCACCAGTCCCTGATGATCCGCTGTTTTCAAAAATTGACTGGCGGAAATACCCGTTTCGGGATTCAGCCGCATGTCCAATGGCCCGTCTTCCCGGAAGGAGAATCCCCGGTATCCTCGATCAAAGTGAAAGGAACTCACCCCAAAATCAAAAAGGATGCCAACAAAGTCGCTTTCCTCGATATCTCCAAGATCCTCGAAATTCATGTGGTGCAGGGTCAGCCGACCCGGGTAGTCCGCCTGCAGGATGCGGCCACGCTCAATCGCTTCAGGATCACAGTCGAGGGCAACAACCGTGTTCTCCGGATTGGCCTCCAAAAGAGCCCGTGTATGGCCCCCTCCGCCGAAGGTGGCATCAAGGAATGCGCCTTTTCTGCCATCCGCCAGATACGCGACAACCGGCCCGCAGAGGACCGGTTCGTGACCACGAGACTGGCTTCCTTCAGACAATCTCAGCCTTTCCTCAGTGCGTGCCAGAATTGTATCCAACCGGCTTTACCGAGTCGGACTTTCGGTGCGTGCGCCTTCTGGCGCCTGTAGAGGGCCTGCCCGACCACTCCGTCACCGGCGATGTGAAGCTTGGGTACCTCAGGGACGCTCCATGAATCATAGTGCTTTGGTTCCCCCGAATTCAGCATTCCGCTTTGCATTAATCGTTCAGTCTTCATGCCATGCCTTTCGTCATCAGATGCCCATTTCCGCCATTGCTTCCAGCAGGTCAAAGTCGTCTTCCTCGACCTCCCGTTTGGCTGCATCCCAGATTTCAAAATAATGACCGAGCCCGACCAGGCTCACCTGCTTTTCGATACCAACGCGCTTCTTCAGTGGATCCGGAAGCAGGATGCGCCCCTGCTTGTCACATCCGAACTTGTAGGCCCGGCTGAACAACTGCCTGAGGGTGGCTTTGCTCCGTACGTTGCTTTGCTGGATGTCCCGTGCTTTCTCCAGCAGCTCATCCAGCATGTGGGGAGGATAGACAACCACGCATCCTTCCGGGTGGGGCCAGGCAAAATAGAAGTTTCCGTCGTCACCCGTCACACGCCAGCTGGAAGGCACGGTCACGCGGTTGCGCGCATCCAATTGATGCGTGAACTCGCCCACGTAGGCCATCGTCTGTCCGTGTTCAGTCATGTGTGTTTACCCCTTTGCTCTCCACTTTTTCCCATTTTCTGACATTCTCTCCCACATTGGTCAAGTCAGTTTTGATCTTTTTGGTCTCTCTGGGCGGATGTAAGATGCTGAAAAAGAAGCGGTTAAAAGAGTTGTTAACCACTTATTCACAAGGTAATCGGGAGCCTGTCTGGCACCCCGGGATTAGGGCTCCTGCTTTTGCGGAGAAGCAAGGCTTATCCTTTCATCCTAACTATCAACGACTTACGCATTCGACGGCCGGCAAAGCGGAAAGCACCTCAGTCTCGCCTCGTCACAATCCACTTGAGAAAGTGGAGAAATTACCCACACCCGAAAAAAAGTGTGTACAAGTGGAAGGAGGAGAAAAACGCTGGGTCCGGTTGACAAAAAGGGTTCAATAACCGCATAAAACGGGAATGGGTAAAAAGCGAAAACGCCTGGACGAGTTGCTGGTGATGCGTGGGATGGCGGAAAATCGCAGCCGGGCGAAGGCGTTAATCATGGGCGGGAAGGTTCGCCACGGGACGGAGATCCTGGACAAGGCGGGCAAGGAATATCCCGTTGAGATCGACCTTGAATTGGAAGCTCCGCAGCAATACGTGTCCCGTGGAGCCGAAAAGCTGGGAGGCTTTCTAAAGGCATATCCATGGCCGGTCAGCGGAAAACGAATTCTCGACATTGGGGCATCGACTGGCGGATTCACGGACTACCTGTTGCAGGCCGGGGCGGAATCCGCCACCTGTTTGGACGTTGGACACGGCCAACTCCACTACAAGTTACGACAGGATGATCGGGTCACCAATCTGGAGCGGATCAATGCCCGGCATTTAAAACCCGAGCAGCTGCCCCACGCGACCTATCCAATGATCGTCATGGATCTCTCCTTCATTTCACTCAAGCTGATCCTTCCCGTGGCCTGGGAATTCCTTGAACCGGGAGGACTGATGGTCTCCCTGATCAAACCACAATTTGAAGCGGGAAAAGAAGAGGCTGACCGATTCCGGGGTGTCATCACCGATCCGGCAATCCGCGAACGCATTCTACGGGATGTGCTGGACTTTGCCGACGAGAACCTGACCGGATGTGAACTGACCGGATGGTGCGAGTCCCCGATCAAGGGCATGAACGGTAACCTTGAATACCTTGCCGGCTGGACACGCCAACCCGCCAGCTAACTTGACTTTAAGTGATCGAACTCCGTTAATGCAGGCCATGGGGCGCCTCAAAAACATCCTCTTTGTCGTCAACAGCACCAAGGACGGGGCTGGTGAACTGGCTACCCGACTCAGCCGGATCGCGGAGTCAGCAGGAACCGGGACAGAGATCACATCAACCTTTCCGGTCGATCCGGCGTTGATACGGGGACGTGACCTGTGCGTGGTGGTTGGAGGAGACGGGACGCTTCTGGGCGTGGTGGATGCCGCCTCTCGCTGGAAGGTGGCGGTCATGGGAGTCAACCTGGGACGGCTCGGTTTCATGGCCAGTTTCTCGCCAGAGGAAATAACGGATCATTTCAGTCACTTTTTGAAAGGCGAATTCTCGCATCGGGACTTGACCATCCTTGAATGTCGGTCGGGAGAGGGCGAAACAGCCTTGGCCCTGAATGACATTGTCATCAAGGCCCGCTCGTCGAGGCTGATCCGGCTCGAAGTCCATTGCGAGGAAGAGCACATGAACACCTATCACGCCGACGGGGTCATCTTTTCCACCCCGACTGGATCCACCGCCTACAACTTGTCAGCCGGTGGTCCGATCGTCCACCCTTCCGCCAAGGTCGTGGTCACGACTCCGATCAATCCGCACACGCTCTCCAACCGGGCGATCGTCCTGGATGACTCCCATAAATTGACCGTACACGTCCTTGGAGATCCCAGTGATGTCCAGGTTTCCGCTGACGGTCGCGAGATCTTCGGATCTGTACCCGATTTTCCATTACAAATCAATGTGGCTGGAGATCGGTTGTTCAGATTGGTCCAACCGGATGAATACTCCCATTATTTTGTCCTGCGCAACAAACTGCGCTGGACCGGGGACGCCGTATTCACACCCCACACATCCTGAGCCTCAGCGCACCGGAACGGATAAAGCAACAGGGTTCATCAGCATGATGGCGATGGCCGTCCCATAGAGAATCAAGCCAACAAAAAGGATGTATCCCCCTCGACGATAGGCGGTAGTCTTTTTATTCCTCCGGTGAATCAACCGTTGCAAGGCGATTTCCGGATCAGAACCCAATCGCTGACTGGCCCAGCGCAAGGTCATTACGGAATGGAAAATATAGAAGGCACAGCCAATGACGATTCCCAGCCCGGCCACGATGCTGCCTTGAGCCACCGGGTTCGTTCCCGCGATCAAACGACCGGAAAACCCGGTCACCGTGATAACGATACCACAAAAACTGAAGAGGACCTGAGCACGATTGTGGAGCGTGTTGAACTGGCGTTCGATCACGCCCATGGCTGCTTCGAGATTACCCTGGCACATATCCAGCACGCGTTGGGCTTCCGTTTTGCTGTCAAGGAGGGGGCATTCAATGAATTCGCTTTTCATAACCGGGATCAGGTGTGTATACCAGAGATCAGCATGCTCTGCAATCATCCACTTCAGGGCAAGCGGATTTCCACCCATGAAGACACCTCCGCCAGATAATCACGACCCGTTCAATACGCAGCGTCCGGAGGTATTCAATCTAAGGGGCTGGCGAGTGCTGGTATTCTATCCGGTAGCGTGGGTGCTTTGGCTTTACTACAAGACATGGAGAATCCATGTGGATGAACCAAGCCGGGAAGTGCTGGACACTTCCACCCCGCCCAGGATTCTGGCCACATGGCATAACCGGAGTTTTGCCACCCCGGCGGTGGTGGCCCGGTTAACCGATCCTGCAAAGGTGGCTTGTCTGATTTCCCCAAGCAAAATGGCGGCATGGGAGGTGGCCCTGTTCAAGTTCCTCAATTACAAGGTGGTGCGGGGATCGACGACTCGCAGGAGTGTCCAGGCGGGCATCGAACTGCTAAGGGCGCTGCGGGAAGGTAACGATGTCGGCATCACGCCCGATGGCCCGTCAGGTCCACTCTACGCATTCCAACCCGGTACGGCGGCAATCGCGCGAAAGGCATCCTCGCCCACGCTGTTCTTTGGCATGAATTGCCGGACCGCCATTCGTTTGAATACCTGGGATCGCCACATGATCCCCCTTCCCTTTTCCCGGATTGAAGTGCGTATCCAAAAGATTGATTCCACGGATCCGGTTTGGTCAGGCCAGCCCGAATCAACGACAATTGAATTGAGACGGGTTTGCCTTGAGGTAACGGAAGATCCCTTTAAGGTCTCAGGATATGAATAAGAAGGAATGGGTAGAAGGCATGCTCTTTGCCGGCTTCCGGTTGGTTTCCACCACCTGCGTTCTGGCTGGCCTGATCGGCATGGCGTTTCAGTTAACCTCCTCATGGGACGCCTTTGATCCGAGTTACCTGGGGATATTCCTCCTGGATACGATGGCCCGTCCTTTGATTCTGATCGGTGCGGGTATTTTCCTTCACCTGTTTGCTGGCAAATTGTCCCGCTCCATGACCAGCAGGTTCGGCCGTTCCTGAAATGAGCAAGCTCTGGCAGCTGACCCTGTTTCTGATTTGCACAGCCGGCCTTTTTGCGGATGATTCATCCATTGGGCAACCGTTTATGCAAACACAGCACGAACGGCTGGAGGCCCTGATCAGCGCGCTGGATCCCACTCATCCGGAAATGGCCCCCATTATCGCGGAATGGCAGAATGGGAACCGGTCCCATGCGCTGACCACGCTGGCAACGTACTTTAAAAACAAGGCCTTCGATACCCGTTTGCTGGAGCCTCCTTATCTTCCACAAAATCACACCGACCAGGCTGACCAGGTCCTTGCCCGGCAATTCCTCATTCTCGGGGAGTACGCCAACGTCCCTTCAACCTCCGCGGGGCAAGTGGATTGGCATTTTCGCGGCCCCCGGGATGACAAGGAATTCGCGTGGATGCTGAATCGTCATGTCGAGTTTCCCATCCTCCTGCAGGCTGGAAAAGATTCGGGAGATCCCCGCTACGCAAACATGCTCAATGCATTGTGGCAGGATTGGATAACAAGAAATCCCTATCCCGACAGGCTGACATTCTCAGCACCATGGCGATCCCTTGAGGTGGCCCGGCGTGTGTTGAATTCCTGGATACACGTTTTTTTTACCCCTGACAACAAACTCACCCCGGAGACCATCATCCTCATTGCCTCTTCCATTCCCGAACATGCCCACGCGCTTTTTTCACATGCATCCTTCTGGGGAGGCAACCACCTCATTACCGAAAAGACCGCCCTGTTGGCACTTGGCACCGCATGGCCCGAGTTTCGCGATTCGCCAGAATGGATTTCCCATGCCGGGGAATCCGTCTCCGCTGAAATACTGGCCCAATCGTATCCAGATGGCAGCTACAAGGAACTGAGCAACCACTACCAGCGGGTCATACTCGTCAATACCTTGCCGTTCATGAGGCTGATGTCCGCCTGCAATCAGGATTTCGGCAAAACGGAGGTGTACAGGCGCATCGAGAGCATGTGGACCTTTTTTGCGGAATCCATAAAGCCGGACGGGTCCGGCCCCCTGAGCAACGCATCCGACAGGGAACACAATGCGGGGATCGTACGATCCGCATGGAGGACATTCAACCGCCCCGACTGGTTGGCCATTTCCTCACACGGACGGGAAGGCCGACTGCCTGCCGGAACCGCCTCACGGGTTTTCCAATGGGCCGGCCAGGTCCACATGCGAAACAACTGGGGAAAACAAGCCGACTGGGTTTACATGGATGCCGGACCTTGGGGAACAGCCCATCAACACGTCGACCGCCTGCATGTCAGCGCCTGGCTGAACGGCAAACCTATCCTGACGGACACTGGACGATACACCTACAAGCCGGGCCCATGGAGAGACTATTTCAAAGGTCCCCTTTCCCATTCGGTGATACTTCTTGATGGAAATCCTGCCGATCAGGGTCCGCGCGAGATCAAGAACCCCCTCCCGATTTCGTTCAGCGAATTGGGTGATTTCATCTTCTGTGGTGCTGGTTCAACATTCGATCCAGGCCCCATTTCACTGAGGGGTTCGGTTCCATGGACGCGTTCCCTCCTGTACGACAAGCGCGGATTCGCCGTCATCTTTGACCACCTGGTCACTTTCAGCCCGCACGAGGCAACGGTGCTCTGGCAATTTGATCCGGCCCTGACAGAAGAACAGGCGCGACTGGCTGTCCATCCATCCGGCCCGATGATTCCTGTTCATGAATCCCACGTCGCCGGGCAGGAGGATCCAGAACCGGCGGGTTTCACCAGCCCGGATTACAATGTCAAGATGCCATCCGTTCGTTCAGCATACGAATTCAGTATCCAGAATCCTGCTACGCTCGTTCACGTTATCCAGGATCCGGAGGCCCCGGCAATTCATGTCACCACAGAAAATGCTGAAATGCCCGGCACGGTCCGCTTCACCGTGACGCAATCCGGAGCAACTCTTTCCATCGGGGAAATTCGCTTGTTTCCCGTTCCGGAATTGAAAATCTACTCAGCCCGCTGAGGGAGGGCCCAGTACGGAAACCTTGCAAAACCGGTGCAAATGTGTACACTGATTAACATGATGCATCAACACACATGGACAGAATCCCTGGGGAATCTGCTCAGGCAAACCGGTAAGGGTATCTGGAAAATCCTCCGCACCGACCTGACCGAAACGCGTTATGGGCACAGGATTCTTGACCAGATTTTCCGGGAGGGCAAGTTTGCCCAGAAAAAGCAGGACCGGCATCACAACGGCCCCGCGCATTGACCGCGAGGTGATCGCCGGCCCGGTTTAGACTCCTTTGGCGACTGCCCCACACCCGGGGTGGTCGCCTTTCTTTACCCACTTGGGAAAACTTCTTGTTGACCCGATGCAATCCGTCATTCATCCCCATACCCTTTTCAAGAGTCGCCCAATCATCAATTTATCAGCACCATGCAAGCAGGCATCGTAGGATTACCAAACGTCGGAAAAAGCACGCTCTTCAATGCGGTCACACGCACGCGGAAAGCGGAAGCAGCCAACTATCCCTTTTGCACAATTGAACCCAATGTAGGCATTGTCCAGGTACCCGACGCCCGGCTGGCCCCGCTGGCGGAGATTGCCAAGACTCAAACCATCATCCCGGCGGCCATTGAATTCGTGGACATTGCCGGTCTTGTTGAGGGAGCATCACAGGGGGAAGGACTCGGCAACAAGTTCCTTTCCAACATCCGCCAGGTGGACGCCATCATCCAGGTTGTCCGCTGTTTTGAGGATGAGGATATCATCCATAACATGGGAAGCGTTGACCCGATCCGGGACATCGAAGTTATCACGACCGAGCTCGTCCTGGCGGACCTCCAGTCGGTGGAAAACCAGATTGAGCGACAATCCCGCAAAGCCAAGGGACAGGACAAGGACGCCATTGCCAGCCTGGCCCTGCTGGAGCAGGTCAGGGAGCACCTGAACGAAGGCAAACCCGCAAACGTCATGGACCTGCCTGAGGAGGACCTGCCCCGTTTGAAACAGTTTTTCCTTCTGACCACCAAGCCGGTAATCTTTGCCTGCAATGTTCGCGAATCCGATTTGGGCAACACCGATGACAATCCGTTTGTCAAGGCGGTCGATGACTACGTGAAGGCCCACCATGATGCTGCTTCCTGCGTGATCTGCTCGAAACTGGAAGAGGAACTCAGCGAAATGGATCCGGAAGAAGCCGGTGAATTCATGAAGGAGCTTGGAGTCGACGATTCGGGAGTGAGCCAGTTGATCCGCGCCACCTACGACCTGCTTGGCTTGGCCAGCTATTTCACCGCCGGGGAAAAGGAAGTCCGCGCATGGACATTCCACAAAGGCATGAAGGCACCGGAATGCGCCGGAGTCATCCATACGGATTTCCAGGACGGCTTTATCAAGGCGGAGGTCGTTGCCTACGAGGAATTGATTGCCGCCGGTTCAAAGTCCGCCGCCCGCGACGCCGGCAAGCTTCGCCTGGAAGGAAAGGATTACGTTTTCAAGGATGGGGACGTGACGGAATTCCGCTTTAACAAGACAAGCTAGGCAATCGACTGTACACGGCGTCCGTGAACTCCATGTAGCGGACTCCGTCAGCAAAGGAGGTCAGCTTGACCGGCTTTCCTTCCCGAATGCTTTCAATAAAGTCGGCTTCCACCCCCCATCCGGGTTTATCTTCCTCTGGAACCAGAATCGGTTGGTCTGGATCATTTCCCTGACTGAGTACCAGCGTGTCTTCACCCAGATCGACAACGAGAGTCGCTTTGGTCCCGACCAGCTTGATCGTGTTCCGGCCCGCTCCGGGCTCAACCCCCGAAAAATGATAATTCAGAACGGTTCCCCGCTCCAGATGTCCCAGAATGTGCAGGAAATCCGGCAAACCCACCTGCCTGAGCTCGCCGGTTTCCCAATGAATGCGCTCTTTCGTGACAGTTCCGCTGCTGACGTGATCCACCGAGCAGGGATCCGGGAACCAGCGTTGCACAGCCTCGTGATAGATGCCCATGGTGAGCATGTTGTTCCCACTGTAATGGGGATCCTGCCGCCATGTCATTAAGGCATCCGGATCAAGGTACAACCCATGTGAATGGTCGACGAAAACCTCCGTCACATCGCCGAGGGTTCCCGCTTGCAGCAATCCGATGATGGCCTTGTCAAAATCCAGCGTAAACGGGGATGGAACAATCTGGCAGACTCGATCCGGATGCGCCATCGATTCCGCGTGCATGGCCCGGGCCTCACTCAAATTGCTGGCCATGCGGGCTTCAGTCAGGACGTGCTTCCCTGCCCGTAAAGCCTCGACCGTCATCTCAGCATGCATGTAGGGCCATGTCCCGATGCAGACGGCGTCCACATCCGGATGGTCAATGACGGCCCTCCAATCCGGAGAGACCGATTCCACGTCAAATGCCTCAGCCACGCGCTGTGAACTTTCAACGCTGCGGTTGGCCACGGTGACCAGCCGGACACCGTCAATCCGCGCAAATCCCGGGAGATGCCTCAGGCGCGTATTTCCACCAGCTCCAATAAACCCAATGCCAATCTGGTCACTCATGCCTCCATCATCACGATTTCCGGAAATTGTTCAAGATCCGGGTGTTTATGTGAATGATTTGACATGGGGCACGGCCTGATCACCTTTACCTTTTTTCATGATTGATGATCTACAATCCATTCTCGTGACCGAACAGGAAATCCGGGAACGTGTCGAAGTTCTTGGACAGGAAATCTCCGAGAGCTATGCCGATGTGGATGAACTGACGGTTATCGCGATTATCAATGGAGCTGTCCTCTTCACGGCCGACCTGATTCGCCACATCGACCTCCCGGTCAGGCTCGATTGCATGCGCGTGGCAAGCTATCGAAATGACACTAATCCCGTTCGAACGGCGGACATCATCGACATGCTCCGGTTGGATCTTGAGGACGCCCACGTCCTCATCATTGATGATGTTCTCGATACCGGACACACCTGCAAGCGCGTCATTGAGGAAATCAAGAAACTGAATCCTGCATCGGTCAAATTCGGGGTCCTGCTGGAAAAAGAAGGCAGGCGCGAAGTGGAATTCGGTGCCGATTTTGTCGGATTTTCGATCCCGGATAAATTCGTGGTGGGCTACGGCTTGGATTTTGCTGAACAGTACCGTCAATTGCCGTGTATCGGGGTCCTGAAACCGGAACTGCAAAATCCGCCGACCTATATCTAGGTCATCCCGCTAACGAAGGCACCCATCTTCAAGGTGGAACTGCGCGCCTGTCCGGGAAGCAAACCCGGGATGGTGCGTAACCAGTACCAGTGCCGCCTTGTGCCGTTGAACCACGTTCAAAAGCTGCTCCATGACCCGCTCGGCTGTGCGCTCGTCAAGATTTCCTGTCGGCTCATCCGCCAAAAGCACTTCCGGCCGATTAATCAGGGCGCGGGCGATGGCCGTCCGTTGACGCTCCCCTCCGGACAATTGGTCCGGGCGGCTTTGCAGGCGCTCGCCCAGTCCGAGTTCATCCAGCAGATGCTCCGCCAGTGCCCGTCCTTCCTTGGCCGACTTTCCGGCAATCCGTGCTGCCAGAATCACATTTTCCAAAGTGTTGAGCTCCGGAATCAGATAAAATGACTGAAAAACGAATCCAAGGTACCGGGCCCGCTTGACCGGCCGTTGCGATTCCGGAATGCCCAACAACGAGGACCCGTTCCAACTGACATCCCCGGAGTCGGGTGTCTCGATACCAGCAAGCAGGTTCAGCAAAGTGGACTTCCCGCTACCCGACTCACCCCGGATACTGTAGGTTTGGCCTGCCGAAATCGCGAGCGACACGTCCTTCAAAACGGAGATCTCACGCTGGCCACTACGGTAGGATTTGCTCAATCCACTGGCTTCTAATACGAACTCTGTGTGGGTGCTACTCATTGTTCAATGCGCAGGGTTTCCGCTGGTTTCAAGCGGGATGCCCGCCATGCCGGGAGCAGGCTGGCAAGTGTGGACAGTCCAACCGCAAGAAAGCCAATGCGGACGATTTCCGCCACGTCATAGCGGACTGGCAAATAAGCGAAATAGTAAAAGCGAATCAGCGTGTCGCGTGTACCCGTCATGGTGGCGAGGCCCTGGATAATGGGGTCACGGAATGACAAACAGAGGATCGCCAATCCGATACCGAGAAGGGATCCCAGCAGACCAATGAAAAATCCCTGGAAACAGTAGATGCCAACGACCCCCGAACGGCTCCCGCCGACAACCGCCAACAAGCCGATCTCACGCGTCTTGCGCACCACTGTCAGCAACTGGGCAATAGCGATGGCAAAGACCGCCACGGCAACGATGAACAGATTCAGGAAAAGCATCATGGTTTTCTCAAGGTCCAGCACCCAGAGAAAGTCTGCCCAGCGCTCCTTCCATGTCAGCACTTGCTTGCGGGTGCCCAGCTCAGATTGCAAAGCGTCGGCGACAAGGAATTCATCGAAATCATCATTCAAGCGAACTGCCACCCCATGAACCGCGTCCCCCAGCCCGTACAGGTCTTGCATTGTCCTCAAGGTGCAAATGATGCCGGGCAAAAACTCCTGGTTCCAATCAATGTTGTAGACACCGGCCACTTCCAACTGCCTTGGCAGAACCATCTCATTGTCCTGCAGACGATCAATCATGACCGGGCTGAAGATTTCCACTTCACTGCCGACCCAGACACCAAGTTGGCGGGCCATCGACTGGCTGATGAGAACAGTGTCATCGAAAAGATCGTCCAGTGAACCACTGACAAGGTAGGACTCCACCGCGAACACCGGATTGTCTCCGTATGCCAATCCGTAAATTGCGGGAAATACGGGAATGTTTCCGCTCCGGGCCATGACGAATCCCTTCGCGTACGGAGTGACGTGCTTGACCTCCGGCATCTGGCCGATCTGGTCAGCCAAATCAAAAGACTCATTAAAGGGATACCCGCCCTCAGTGATGTCCAGATGGCCGGATGTGTCCACAATCCGTTCACGATGCACTTCCCCGAATCCGCCCATCACGCTTTGGACGATCACCAGAACAGCTACCCCAAGACCAACACCCAGAACGGAAAGAAAGAAGAAGACAGATCCCAACCGGCGACCACTCGGAACGAGCTGCCGCAGGGCAAGGTACATATACCAGGGCATCTTCATCAATTCATCTCAATTACAATCCGAAGCTCGATCACAATCAATATCGCGGTCTCAAGTGTCCTTTGGAATCGGCTTCAGTGAAGGAAACAGGATGACGTCACGGATGCTGGCTACGCCGGTCAACATGATGATCAGGCGGTCGATCCCGACCCCCATGCCACCCGCGGGGGGCATGCCGTGTTCGAGTGCGAGCAGGAACTCCTCATCAATTTTCTGGGTTTCCTCCCCTGCCTGGCGCTCCAGTTGCTCGCGCTGCACAAACGGGTCATTCTGTTCACTGTAAGCCGGGGCAATTTCCTGTCCGTTTATACAAAGCTCAAACACCTCAACCGTAGAGGGGTCATCCGGGGACAACTTGGCCAGCGGAATGAGTTCCTTTGGCAAATGGGTGACGAAGGTCGGCTGGATCAAGGTTGGCTCAATACGCTTTTCAAAGACGGCATTGGTCACTTCGTAATCCTCGCGTGTCGGATCGACCTCAATGCCTTCCTTGTCGCAATAAGCCAGCTTCTCTTCCTTGGTGCGGGAGAACCAGTCAGCATCACCGGTTTCCTCAATTACCAGATCCTTGTAACGGGCTTCACGCCAGTCCCCTCCCAAGTCGATGGTCACACCATCATGGCGCTCAATCTTGTCGGTTCCGAGAACTTGTTCACAGATGGCAGCGACCATTCCGCGAATGAGTTCCATCATACCCCGGTAGTCACTGTATGCCTGATAGACTTCCAGCATGGTGAACTCCGGATTGTGGCGACGGGACAAGCCTTCGTTACGGAAATTCCGTCCAATTTCGAAGACGCGGTCAAATCCGCCCACCAGCAGGCGTTTCAAATACAGTTCCAAGGCGATCCGCAGAACAAACGGACAGTCCAGCGCATTGAAATGCGTCTCGAATGGGCGGGCTGCGGCACCGCCGGCCTCCGCCTGGAGAATGGGGGTTTCCACTTCAATGAAATCCCTCGACTCAAGAAAGTCCCGAATACAACGGATAATCCTGCTCCGCGTTTGAAAGACTTTCCGTGAATCCGTGTTGCTGATCAGGTCAAGATAGCGCTGGCGATAGATCTGATCATCATCCTGCAAACCGTGCCATTTTTCCGGCAACGGGCGCATGGCCTTGCTAACCATTTCGAATGCCTCCACACGAAGGGTCACCTCACCAGTCTTCGTCTTGAACAGGGTTCCGCGGACTCCAATGAAATCCCCCAGATCAAGCATTTTCTTGAACCGGTCATAGGCGTCTTCCCCAACTACATCCTTCTTGAAGTAGAGTTGCAGGGTACCGGCCTGGTCCAGTATTCGGGCAAAGCTCGCTTTGCCCATTTTGCGGATGGCAATCAACCGGCCCGCGCAGCTGACAACCGGGCTGTTGTCCTCGTCTTCAATCCATTCACCCACCGCCGCTACGCTGGTATGGCTCTGTTCCCAGTTCGAACGGAACGGGTCGAGCCCCTGTTGACGCATGTCGGCCAGCTTGGCAGTGCGGACGGCAAATTGGTCTGATGTGTCGATGTTCTGATCCATGATACAAATGAGCCAAGTTGGGGCCTTAACCTCCGGTTGGCAACCGGTTTCCTTGCCGTCCAGACTCTTTACTACTCGAAAATGACTGATTGGGTCCCTTTACCGGGCTTTCCTCAACTGGCAAAACGTTATGCATGACGCTGCAAATCACCCCCCTCTCATCCCTGCTGCTAACCTTGTCATGGCAGGGCGACCCCGGAATCACCTACACCATCCAGAAGTCCCATGACCTCATCCATTGGGAGACCCTCCCCTATGTTGTCACGGGTAGTGGATCTGAGGAATCCTACCATGTTGAACAATCTTCGTCGGGAACCTATCTCCGGTTGCAGTTTGATCCGGATGGAGACTCCAATGAGAACGGCCTGCCGGATCTCTGGGAGTTGGCGCAATTCGGATACCTTGATGTCGATCCAAATGACGATCCGGATCAAGATGGGCGTAGCACTTACATCGAGTGGTTGGAGCAGACCAATCCAATCGATTTCTACAATGATCAGGTCATCGTCTTCAATGTATCCAGTGGCAAGGAATGGCTGTTGCCCTCGGGGGAAATTTCCCAGCAGGCACTGTCGATTTCGCTCACCCGGGACACCGGGGAGCCGTGGGCCAACGCCCCGGTCAAACTGCGGATTCAAAGCGGATTCCATGGAATTGTTCCGGTCGAGGCGGAACAACTGCCGGATGAGCCGGAAATGGTCCTCTGGACCGATTCCCGCGGACGGATCGAACCGGGGCTTGTCTCCATCCATCTGCGGGCCAATCCGGTTGCCGGCGTGATCGAAACCCTCCTCATTGAGGCCAGCGAGTACGATGACCAGATCCGGATTCGCTCAATGGGAGGGGCATTTGGTCCACCACCGCGTGGCCTCATTGCTTCCACAAAAGACTCCGGGCAATCCGTCTTCACATGGACCGGGGATCCCGGGAGTGCGCCCCTTTTTGTTCTGGAGCGTCTTGAATCCGGCCAGTGGTCAGAAGTCATCGAGGTCCCGACAACGGAATTTTCCGCACCCGACCCGATTGATGGCACCTACCAACTCGTTCTCCAGTAAACCACAAAGGATTCATGCGCGAAATCACAGCACTGTCTCTGGTCCTGCTGTCCCTCCTGGCGGCCAAGCCCCTTCCCGGTCAGGCCTACCGGGCTGCCTACGCTTATAAATTCGGCAAGGCATGGTCATCCGGAGTGGAACTGCCCAGTTACGATATCCTTGATCTGGGATACGGGTGGATCCCGCTTGATATTAATGATGGGGGATCCGTCCTGATGCGAAACGAGGCCAGCCGTCTCGAAAAATGGACATGGGGAAAGATTGAGAGCCTGGCTGATCCTTTCCATCTCAATGAGACTGCCATGATCAACAACCGAGGCACCGTTGTGGCTTCATATGTGGACCAGGGAACTGTTGATTTCCAATTTTGGACACATGGTCAATCGGCGGGCACTTTTGTTTCAAGGCTACTCCCGATACAGAATGAGCCCCATTACATCGGACTCGGGGGACTCAACGACATGGACCAGATGGCGATTCGTATCGATTCCTCATCCGGCTTGTTCCAGATACCCGAAGTCATCAGCCAGGATACCTACAATTTCACCATACCGTCCGGGCCCTCCCAGACATTGGCCAGCTACCAGACTATCACCAATGCCGATTTCTCAACCACCCAAGGAGGAAGCATCTACAGCGTGTATGGATTCAACAATTACGGGGACACGGTTGGCCAAGTGTACGAACGAAGTGTCGACACGCCTTCCAGCGAATCCGGATACGACCAGATTTTTTATAGTCTGAACATTAAATACATGCTCGATTTCCGACCGACCGCTATCAGCGATTTCAGGTCAATTATTGGAGTCACGGAGGCCCCGCTGTCCGGCATGATCATCCTGGACCGATTCGGCCAGCGCGCGATCGGCCCCTATATCAACGGCCTTGAAGACCTTGATCCACAAATCAGCAGCCCCACTGACGGGCTGGAGGAAATCGTCGCCGGGCCGCATTATTTCCGTCGCATGACGGAACGGGATCTCTGGGGGAACTTGATCGACACCCCCTCACCCGATTTCTGGCACGGTGCCATCACGGATATCGTCCGCGGCCAAGGTGGTTGGACCGGGCTTCAGGCGACTTGCATCAGCACCAGCGGGCGCATCGCCGGATACGGATGGAAATTCGATTCAAACTCCGGGGGAATGCGCAGGAAAGCCTTCCTGTTGATGGATCCACTTCTCGTTCCCGACTGGGATCGTAATGGAAAAATCGATACAGCTGACAAACAATTCAACTACAGCAGGCTCCCCTGGCGATTCTGGATCAACGATGACGATGATGAAGGCCCACTGGCTCGATCATCCATGGACGACCTGCCGGGATCGCCAACACCGGATTGGGAAACTCCTGGAATGGACGGCCTTCGGGATGCCGTCGACTTTTTCCCCGTCATGGTGAACCTGCAGGAAATCCTTAAAGTCATCGGGGATTTTTCCGGTCATGAAGTCCACATCCGGCAAGAAGACAACGCCCTGAACTTGATTTATACCAACCTGCATCCCACGGATGTTGGGCGAATTCATAATCGGAACCTCCCGCAGGAGTTTGGAGATGCCAAGGACATGCCCATGGAGGCTGCCCCGACTGTCGAGGTGACCGCACAGGGCATTGCCTTGCAAAATGCATTTCTTGAAGGAATCCGGGACCAAGGTCGATCCATCCTCTTGTTCGAGGCATGCGCTCCCACCAACAAACCGCTCATCCTCGAGATCAGGCACAGAGGAAAGACAATCCTCACCAGCGAATTGCCGCTGTCCATATCGCCCGTCCGATCAATGATGCGCATCCTCAATATCCGCACCGCTGATCCAAAATTCTCCACTGGTGATGGCCCCTGGCCAACCAATCTGGCCGAGCCCTCCAACCTGCCTGACGCCCATCTCGAATCACTGACGTCCCCCATCCGTACGCTCGTCCACATTCACGGATTCAACTGGACTGGAGAGGAGGTACCAGCCGCGCATGCTGAAGTCTTCAAACGCTTTTTTCAAAGTGGATCCAATGCCCGTTTCATTGGAGTGACCTGGCGTGGGGACGCCGGTACGCTGGACCTGACCAACAGTTCCTTCGAGTATAATGAGAATGTGATCCATGCCTTCATTTCCGCAAGGATCCTGGCGGACGAACTG
>Ga0208880_1000070_pt1 | contig 20185 bp, 38 predicted proteins | sample Knorr_S23_td_Sur_FD_185606 | JGI IMG/M metagenome (GOLD analysis project Ga0208880, IMG submission 185606) | Marine microbial communities from Southern Atlantic Ocean transect - Knorr_S23_td_SurfaceB_ad_5m_LV_B (SPAdes) (version 2) | ecosystem: Environmental > Aquatic > Marine > Oceanic | place...
CTCGAGTATCTTCTGTGAAACAAATAAATTTATGATCAAGCGTTAGGTTACGCTTGACCATGTTATAAAGTTTGTTAACGTATTCAGGTCCGTATTTGTTTCCGTGCTTTAAACAAATTACATGACGTTCTTGACCATTATTTTCGTAAGGGACAAAATCGTCATCCTTTTCTCTTCTGCGCTGGTCACGTATAATACGCCATTCTTCTTTTGTGAGGTTAGTTTTATCAATCTTCGGCATAGGTCATTTTTTGTGTAGTAAATGGTGTGTAGATAGCACTGTTAGCACCATGCTCCATACACTCAACACTTTCGCACCAGCAACGACCATCTGTCATTTCTTTTACAAGATTGTTTGCAAATTGCCAAGCATGAAATGCAAAGCGTTCTACACCTACGCCATTAAGCAGTGTCAGTTCAGCAAGACCTTTTTCTTGTAGTAGTTCAAATGTTTGCATTTCTGGATCATCGTAGTCCAATACAACTTTATGATCAAATGTATCTTCAAGCCAAGCTTTGAGTGGTTTTAATCCACCAAAGTCTACACACCAGTTTTTTTCATCTAATTCACTTGCACCAAACGTAAATTTAAATGCTAAACTATATCCATGTAAAAATCTGCAATGACTATGTGCTTTAGGTTGTCTAAAGCAGGCACTCAATCCGATGTTGTGCCCGTATGTTTTTGTGCTGTAGTAACTCATATTATACTCCTTGGCTACTGGAGTGTGCGGAATGTTTATAGTGGGTCGAACACGTAGTCCACTGTTATACTTATATTACAATAATCTAATTTATTTGTCAACTGGTAATGCATCTAAAAGTATGTTGTGATAAGATTGTGTTTTAGGAACTTTGAATGCCCAGTGATTGCAAATAAAATCACCTGTCATGGTTACAAAATATCTACCACCATGCAGCATTTCTTCTGGTCGTTCCATTGCCCATGTATTAGGAACTTCCACACCAGGACGAGTATTGCGTGTATATTGTTTTGTAAATGTGTGTAGTTTATGACTATGACTTCCATCTGCTGCATATGCTACACCGTAGACATCTGTGCTTGCGCATTCATATGGTTTGAAGCCTTGCATATGAAACACAATATCATCGTTGCCACTTACAGGATTGTTAATAATCTCTATTTTAACATCTTGGAATACATTTGTATTTTTGAAACTTAGGTATGTTACACCCATTATTATCAAAGTGGCAAGACTGATGCCACTTAATATGTTTATACTTATTATTGCTAGGTATCTCATTGTTCCCTCAGTTCATCCTTTATGGCAGCCAATTCGTCTTTAACTTCAAGTAATTCTTTTGTAGCATTACTCATAGTTTTTACAATAAATCTTACTGTAAAAATAGTCCAAAACCACCACACTACAGCAGTCATAGCAAACAACACCATTCCAACATTGAATAGTGTGTTAAAACTACTTATCCCATAACTGAGTGAAACAAAACATCCCAACAAAAAAACCGTTGGTGCTATTTTAGCATATAAATCCCAACGGGCGACCTGTTTGTCTATCTTGTTTGCCTTTTTAATATTTGCCTTCATATAATATTTATAGACTTTTGGACTTTATAATACTATCTGCTAATCCGTAGGTAACTGCTTCTTCTGCACTCATAAAAGTGTCTCTATCCATATCACGCAGAAAATCTCCATAAAGTTTACCTGCACTGTTATGTTTTACATATAATTCTGTTAATTGCTTTTTCCAATACATAATTTCTCTATAACTAATTTCAATGTCGCTTGCCATGCCACGAGCGCCGCCGCTTGGTTGGTGAATCATGTGTCTAGCGTTAGGCAACAAGAAACGTTTTCCTGGATGACCTGCTTGGGCTAGGAAACTACCCATTGAACAGGCTTGTCCTAATACAATTGTATGCACAGGCGATTTAATATATTGCATTGTGTCATAAATGCCCATACCGCTTGTAATGACACCGCCCGGTGAATTTATATAAAACTTAATAGGCTTGTCTGAATTTTGTGCTTCTAAGAAAAGCATCTGTGCTACAATTATATTTGCACTGTTATCTTCAACTGGCCCGTTCAACATAATGATACGGTCTTTTAGTAGTCTGCTGTAAATATCGTAAGAGCGTTCGCCTTTTGATTCTTGTTCAACAACCATAGGTATTAGAGGCATTATTTTACCTCCGCTAAAGGTTGTACAGTTGAAGTATCATGCCAATCAGTATGATCGCTGTTAAACTGTCTAATAGTAGTTTCTTTTCTAAGCATACCGTCTTTGATTCGATATGTAATAAATTCTTGTTTTATTACGCCGTCTACATCTGCTTCAAATGCTGACACTAACGGTCCGTCTAGTTTACTGTTCATTAAAATCTTCCTTTAATAATTCGTTCTTTTGGTCCTGTAGAAGTAAATTCCATTCCATGAGCATTACCTACATAAATTTTCCCATTCCATTTCATAGGAATCTTATTAGTAGCAAGGAATGCATCAAATCCTTTACCTTCTCTAAAATTATCTATTTCTGCTTCTATTGACATTTCATTACGTGTGTTAGTCAACATTGCTTTATTGTCAAAAATTATTTTCATTATTTGAACCTTATAGTTTTGTTACGGATTGATTCCATTATAAAATCAAAAGTCTCTACTGCATCTTCCCAATTTTCTCTACGCACATAGCCGCTGACTTTTTTAAATGCAATTTCATCTTCTGGTAGTGCTTGTTTATAACTTTCTACAAACTTCTGTTGATCAATTTTATTATTATGATAAATGTCTACAAGATAATATCCACTCTTACGGCAATGAATACCTACATTTACACCTGTATTTGCAACATTGTTATTACTAACATACCAACCAGTATGGTGTGTAAACTTGCCTTTGTGGATTTCAAACTTCTCTTGTAAAAACTCTCTAAAGTCTTCTTGTGTTCTAACACCGCCCGGCTTGCGCTGAATCTTTTTGTCTTTGACATTAAACGGACGCATAACAGGAATAAAGTCTACATAGTTTCCTGCGTCAGTGTTGTATATAACAACATTAAACAAATAGATATTGAGCGGAGTATTTTCGTTGTACCAGCGAATAAATCCTTTGATATGTTCGTCTGCGTCTTCTGTTAGCAGTACACCATCCATACAGCCTTTCTCGTAGCAGTAGTAGGCAATCTTTGATGCGTGTACACTATCGAGCCAGCCTGTAGCATCTTGTGATTCGATAACCTGTACAACATTGTTGTCATCGTCACGCACCACAAGATCCACACGTTTGCGATCTACTGTTTGATCCTCCGGAGCAATTTCAAAACTATCACTCATACCTGTATCAATAGCATCAAGTAGACGCTTGGCTACATCTTTGTTGTCAGCGATATATTTTGTAAACGGAACTTCTCCACCGAACGCTTCTTTAATTGTCTTTCTAATCATTATACTACCTTAAGTAAGATTGTGTCTGAATTGATACGTCCATTAAGTTTTGTATCAGTAGTTTTGATTTCATCTAGGTATTTTCGTAGTTTTACTTTACCTGCTGCCTTGAACTCTTTGATTTGCTCTTCTGGCTTGCGAAGTGTCTTTTGGATACTTTCATCTTCTTTAAAGCCTGTAACTGTAGTACCTTTGACTTGCAAACCGCTACCATCTCTACCCATTCCTGTTGGATCAGGGTTCGCTGCAACGTATTTGCCAATTTTGCGTGTTTTTCTATTAAACACCCAAAGTTCATTTGCACCAATAATTTCTGTAGGCGAAATACTTGCAAGTTTAAACTTCTCATCTGTAACACAGAATTTAAGTTTGCTTACAATCTTATCCGCTGAATAAACTTTTGGCTTGCGTGGCTTGCGTGTTGCTTTTGCACTGTCAATTATAAAGTCTAGTGCAGTCATCAAATTACCGATAGCATCACGATACTTTTTAATATCGCTCTTTTTAAGATGGCTGTAACCTTCTTTAAGTTGTGCCCATTGATCAGCAGTATGTTCGTCCATTTTTTTAAGTTGCCCTGCTGTAGGCATACGGTCTAGTTCATCAAAGTCTGCAAGTTCATTTGCAAAAAATGTTTTCATCTTACGTGCATGTGCTTGTGTAATTTTCTTACCAGCAAAATGCTTCTTAAAGTCAAATCCTTTGGGGTCGAATTTGTCTTTGTTAACTACAAAACCTTCGAGCCATTCGTCTATGTCTTCAGCATAAGTCCATGATTGTTCTGTAATACGTTCTTGTATTGTAGGAACATATACGTCTTTTTTCTTTTGTTCTGTTTTCTTTTCTTCTACAATCAACTCGCCTTCGGCAGCAAGTTTTTCTGCCCAACGCTTCATAGCACCTACATAAGACTCGTGCAGCAATTCAGGATAATTCATTTCACAATGTGCTGCTAAAGCATAATGACTTTTATTATCTACTTTCCAGCCTGGCAGTTTGTTGATTTTTGCAATAGTCTTTTTATCAAGGTTTGCTTTAAACCAATCGCGGCACTTGTTTCCCCAACTCTTTGATTCGATTTCATAGTGTACATAGTAATGTGCATTATGCCATGAAGTAGTAGGCATGTTATCCCATTCGCTGCCTCTGCGGCGAGCACGAACTGTTTTCTTTTTTGTACGCTTAGGTAGTGCCATATCTATACCCTCTTGTTCAACATATAAGTAATATATATTCTATTAAATGATTTGTCAACCTTAAATGGTTTCTGGTTCATCCCCAACGATGTAGTAACCGTTTGTAACCATTTCATTATATTGATGATTTGCTTCGTGCAAATTAAAATCATATTGTTTTAAAAATTCTTGATTTTTCCAGAATCTAAATCTACATTTTTTCTTACGCTTGTTTACTCTAACTTCAACTGATATGTTTTCTTGCTCCAACACTCCTGTGCGAGCCCTTAAAGGTTTAATTTTTTTACGCATCACTTATCCTGTAATTTACATCCAGCTTTTTTCCCACAATGCGGACAGTGGAATGTGTATCTATCTATTTTCATTTTTTCCATTGTTGCATAGGTGAACCAGCCTTTACAATCACTACAAGTTAGATGCCAAATAATTTCTTTTACTGCTGTAAACATTTATATACTGTTTCCATTTGAATCAAACCATTCATATTTTCTTCTTACTCCGCAATCACCACACTTTTTAAAACACATTTCGCCATGATTGAATTCACTAGTTGTACTCCAACCTTTTACAAGATCTTGCAAGTAAAATCCTTGTAAAATTTCCTCTAGGCTATGTTCTTTCAATGAGCACCAATTACTTCCGTACTTATCTTCTATAGGTTTATAAATTTTTTCTTTCTTGTCCTCGCCGTCGTAGTAATAGGATGATCCCCACCAACAACACGGAAATACATTTTGATTCCAGTCTACAAAAATTTCTCTATCATGATAATGATAGCAACCTATACTTTCAATATCATCTAATGATAAATTTTTCTTAGGCTTTTTGTCAAACTTACGTTTTTCTTCTAGTTGACTGTGTTGAAAGTTTTTATTTGTAGTTGGCTTTACTTCGTAAGAATCTTTTTCGTCATCAACAAACCAAGAATCGGTGTTCCTAGTATTTGCTCTAATCAGGAAATCAATGCCTAAGGTTTTTGCAAACGCTTCTGCATTTTTAATATCTTTTTCATTATGATCAAATACCAGATAAACCCAACGTCCATTAACTTTGTCGTTATTTCTAGCAAGTGTACAATATAAATTTATATTGCGTTCTACGTTTTTCCATTTGACAAATCTTCTATAGATATGATTTGTTTCCTTGTGTCCATCTATACTAAACTCTACAAACAATCTAGGATAAAATCGTCTGCTCATATCAGCGATTCGTTCCCAAGTAAGACTAGTGCCAGCGCCGCCGTTTGTATAGATATAAACTTCTTCTGCACCGTTGAGCAATGCATACTCTACAATGTCTGGCAAATTAGGATTCATAAATGGTTCATCTACAACAACACCAAATTGAAATTTTCTGTTTTCAACAAAATAGGGAGGGAATATTCTTTGAAAATCTTCTAGTGTCCAGTCTAGTTTGTTTTGTTTTAGAATAGGGTGCAGTGTAAAGTCATCTTCATTTACTCTTGCACATCCTGGACATTGTGCATTGCACCTACTTGTTATTTCTACGTGAGCAATTTCGAACATACTGTAATTATTATTTTAGGTTGGTAGACGCCCTGGGAATCGAACCCAGCCGTGAACAGTAATCTGCTGTCTAAGGGGATATAAGTCCCTCCCGCACAACCAGTGCTGACGTCCATTAATGGTGCTAGTGGCAGGAATCGAACCTACTCCCCTTTCGGAACCCGTTATGAGCGGGCAGCCTACCCAATTGGCATCACTAGCATTATTTTGTAAATTCTATTTCAGGTATTCCTATACTGTTGATAGCATGTTGGCATACAACACATGGTTTTGCTAAACGAGGATTACCTTTTTTATCATAACGTTCAATTTTAATTCTATGAATTAAATTCCAATCTTTACATTTACGCAAAGCATCAATTTCCGCGTGTAAAAAAATTGCATCTGGTCTACCTACTTCAACTGCGAACTTGCCTTGTAGAGGATGACTTTTATGATAACTATTTTTTCCTACTGCTAACACTTTACCTCTTTTATCATACAATGTTGCTGTTAAATTAAACTCGCCACGTCTTTGCACAATGTTTTCCTTTGTATGGTCTTGGTGGCAGGATTCGAACCTGCGATCTCTTGAACCCAAATCAAGCGCCTTACCAGACTAGGCCACACCAAGTTTGGCACAGGTGGCGAGATTCGAACTCGCTCAGCTAACGCACTGGTTTTGGAGACCAGCCTACCTCTCCGACTGTAGCGCACCTGCATAAAAAAAGCCCCTAACAAATTTAATGCTAGGGGCTGTTGAAATAACTTTTTTATAAAGTCACGTCAAGACATACCCCTTTCACTAGGTGGCCAACATGTTATGCATATTGTGTTAGTCTTGAACATGTATCTACTCTTTCTTTGTTAATAAAATATTTATAGCACTGTTATTTATGAGTGTCAACCACTTTTTTTAATATTTTTATAAATTACATCAATCCAGTCTGTACGTCCATTCATAGGATTTTTTGCAATATGGAAAATATCGTAAAGTTCAAAATCGCTTCTTGTGTATTTTTCTATATCAAAAAAAGAAGTTTTGTGTTCGTATAAATCATATAACATAACTTCCATCTGTAACATACGCACATTAGGTAGTGTGTTGATAGCACCTGCAAGTACAGCACTTTCACTTCCCTGTATATCCATCTTTACAAAATCAGGAACTACATTGTGTTGCTTACAAAAATCATCTAGTGTAGTAACATTGGCTGAAAAAGTATTGTTTATACCTTTCAAATATTCTTCACTAGTTACACCAGCAAGTTCGGGAGCATTGATTGCTAAACTATCTCTGCTGTTGGGATTGATTCTGTATATACTAGTAAGTGCAATTTGTACTTCAGGTTTGTAAAACTGTTTGTAATCACATACTGCTCCGACAGCCATTTCGTGTATATGTACATCATGATACTGATCGGACAGTTCTTTCAATGTCTTTTGACATTCCGGTAAAGGTTCAAAAGCGTGGATAATGCAATCAGGCCAAATTGATTTAAACTTTTTAATACTTTGACCAAAGTTAGCGCCAATATCGAAAATAACTTTACAGTTGGGCAACAGTGTTTTGTAAACCTTGTCGTCTGTAAAGTTATTGCTATATTGTTCTGTACGCTGTTCGTTGTGTTTATACATATTGTATGGTGCGGATAGAGGGACTTGAACCCCCACGCCTTGCAGCGTCAGAACCTAAATCTGATGCGTCTACCAATTTCGCCATATCCGCTATTTTTTAATCGTCGTAATCGTCATCGCCATCATCATCATGGTCGTCATCATGATGATGTTCCCATTCTGGTAATGGGAACCAACGCTCAACTACTTCCATTTGATCCATGTATTTGGCAATTTGCTCTACTTCAATTTCCATTGCTTCAATGATATCAGAATGCTCACCAATACCAGCAGGATTAGCAAGATAAACTTCTACGTTAGCAACGTGTTTATCAATATGACCCTGTGCATGATTGCGGAACGCATTTAATAGTGTGTCTCTTAAATTCATTTATCTTTCCTTTTTATGGTGCCGCTTGAGAGACTTGAACTCCCGACATCCTGATTACAAATCAGGCGCTCTACCAGCTGAGCTAAAGCGGCATTAAAGTAATTATCATTTAGTAGTGGCGGTCGGACTGGGAATCGAACCCAGTCTACCCTTTCAGGTAGTACGGATTAGCAATCCGCTGCATTACCATCCTGCCCCCCGACCATTCACTCATAGTGCATTGATGCTAACGGAGATAGGAATTAGATCGCCTACATTATATTGGTTGTAGGTATAACTCTCTCCTTGCACACCATTCCATTCATAAAGAATTGTGTAATTCTTAAGAGTATTAACACGTTCTTCATTATAGTATGTTTGACAACGCTTTTCTTGTCGATAACCTACAATGCCTTGTTGACCTCTGTTTTTGTTATCGGCAGCAATCATACCACCTAGCACTGCACCTGCGGCTGCACCTTGGTCGTTACCCGAAACACCTTTACCTAAGATGCCTCCGATAATCATACCACCTAGTACATCACCTGCATTTGCTCCACCGCCTCTGCTGATTTGACCATAAACTGGTACATCAACAATGTTACACGATTGATATGGATTGCGAATAACCTGTGTTGTGTAGTTGGGTGTTACACTTGTAATGGTAGCCAACAGCGGGTTTTGTTCTGCTAGTACAGGAGTAGCAACAGCACAAAATACAACACTTGCTAGTAGACGTTTCATAGTATTCTCCTTACCTGTCTATAATTTACTTATATACTAGTTTATTGATCTAGTCAACCTAAATTTTAATATTTTTTCTGACTGAACCACTTTTAGTGTAATAGGTTTCTCTTACACTCTTTAAAGCACCTTCAACACGACTTGGATATTTTCCTAGGAAAGTGCCTGCTTCTAAATCGCCTTTTGTGATATACTCTTTGTGAAAATGTTTTATGTCGTCCCAACAGACTAACATAGTTTTACCCATTTCATCAAAAAAAGCATCTGAGAAAATAGCATCATCTTCTTTGTAATAAGCATATGATGCAATTAGATACCAAGGCACCATCATGTTGATGTTTTTAGCAAATAGTTTTGCAATATGATCATCAAGCATCGAATGCCTCCTCCACTGCTTTGATGTGCTTACACTTTTTAAATGCGGGACAATCGCAAGTAAATCCGTTGTCCTTCATTTCAATGTTATATATGCCTTTGGAACCTTCTGCGTTCCAAATCGTGCCAACTGCCCAGTGACCTTTAGTTTTAATAGTGTCACTAGCGAAAATCTTAGGACCATACTTAGACATATTGACCTCTTACACTTGTTTAGGGCTTACGCCAGTTAAAAAGTACATTTTCTTTATTATAGAACTAACATCGGCTTCTGTCAAGTAGCCTATTACATCGTCTTCAATAGTTTGATTAATACCAGGAAGATGTGCAAACTCGCCATTGATAAAGATTGCTGCTTCATAAGGAGCAACTTTATTACTATAAGAACCTTCGCCAGAGATAATGCTCAACTGATGAGTATCGCCGAATGCAAGAATACACTGCTGTCCGCCGACATCTTTGTCAATCATTTCAAAACTTGATAATTCTAGTATCATACAAACAACTCCTCTATGTGTACTGGTGTGTAGTTTGTTTGTTCTACACTTACACATTTCATCCAAGGTTCCCAAGATTTATTTTGGTGGATATGTCCATGTACATTTCTTAAATATGTTACAGCAGGATCTGCCAAACTATAACCCGGACGACCACGTTTCGTTGCTTCTTTATGCATCGGAATGTGTGTTGCAATAAAGTCGTGATCATGAAACTCTGCCCATACACTAATTTCTTTGAAGTATGGCTGCAAAATTTTAGGACGATCATGATTGCCTAACACTAAAAACTTTTTGCCATTTAGTCGCGGCATGTTAGTTTCTAACCAGTCGGGTTTGTTTTCTCCGAACACAACATCGCCAAGATGATAAACAACATCAGTTGGTTTGACAACACTGTTCCAACGCTCTATCATCGTCTCATTCATGTGTTCAATGTTTTCAAAACCCGCACGAATTAGTTCCGTAGGTTTTGCATGATCAACGAATTGCAAGATAGCCTCGTGGTTAAAGTGAGTGTCACTTATGAAAAATATATCTTTCATGATACCCTCTGAGTTATTAATTACTCTTATATAATACTATCTTTCTTCGAGTTGGTCAAGTGTTTTTTGTACAATTGGCAAAGAAAAATAATCTAAATTCCTATTACGTGACCACCAGGCACACGCACTTTTGAGTTGTCTTAACCCTTTTTTCTTTTCTCGAGGATCGATATTATCGGACTGATTTTTAAGTACTTTGGTAAAATCTTTAGCATTTAAAAATATGTCTTCTTTACCAGGAATAAGATTTTGCATTTCCTCTATTGCTTGTTGAATAACATCTTCTGGAGCAAGAGCAGGTTGACTGTGTAATGGATCTCTAACAATATCTAGATCTAGTTCTAAAATAGGATCGTGATCAAAAGAAAATTCTTTGTTTAAATCAATTATCCATTGCATAAGTTTGTACGTTTCGTGAAAAGTTAAAACACCTACTGCTGATGAAATACAAAAACGAATATGTTTTAATTTTTCCTTATTTTGTTTTTCTAATATTTTTCTAATATTACGTTCAAACTTACTAAACTTGCTTGGCCACCTATTGTGATTATAAGTTTCGTTAATACCTTCTGCACTAAAATTAATACTAACATATTTGATTGAAGCAAACATATTCCAATAAGGAACTAAGTCAATGGTGCCATTTGTAACTATTCGCAAAGAACACTGTTCATCCAACCTATCTACAAACTCGTAAAAGCCTTCTTGTAACATAGGCTCGCCGCCGGTGCTTTTAACTCTAGTAATTTTTGAAAAATCAAGTTCGTCTAATGCAGACATTTCAAACTTATGGTAACTAGGTATACTATCTATTGTATCAAATTTTCTAAGGTCTTTGCCAGGATCTTTTTTTACATGATCGCTTATAAGACTACTGTTAGTTGGTTCGCACATTGTACAAGCAAGATTGCAAACATTGCCAAATTTTAAGTCTAACGATGCAAGTTCGATCTCTCCTTCTAATGCCTTTTGTAAAAGTTTAGGATCTGTTTCACGCAGTCTGTCTAGTCTAGGACTATCGCCTCCGGTGTCTTCCCAATCATAACAATTTGAACAAAACTTTACTCTTTCACCAGCAAGCATTTTACGTCTTACTTCATTTAGCACTGAGTGTTTTTCGAAGTCTTCCATTATACTTTCGTGTTCTTTAGGACCGATATTCTCTGATTCGCAGCACAATTTTAACATATTGCCTGTTGTGTTACAATATTCAATGAATGGTAAAGGACAAAAAGATTGGTTCATTTAGTTTTTAGCCGTGCATTTAGTACAAAGTTCTCTACTAATAATTTAGTCAAACTTGCCATTGCGATGAACATTTTTTGATCATCTTTTTGTGCTTCAATTTGTTCAATAACTGCACTAGCCATTAGTCTGTAAACAAATTCTTTTGTTGTGTTAAATTGTTGCCAATCTATAGGATCCATAGATTCTGCTTCTTGCGCTAGATCCGCAAGTTGTTCAATCGTAATTTTTTTCTGCATATTGTTTGTGTTTTGCTAAAAAGCTTTCTGCATCTTGCCTGTATTCAAAATAAAATGTATCTTCATATACATCTGTATATTCAGCAACATCCCACTGCTGTTTAAACATTTGTGTTTTACAAAAATCTTTACCTTTTGATCTTAAATCGCTGTGAAGCCTGACAGAATAGCCAGGCTTCCAACGCTGTTTATATTCGAAAATTTCGACGGGTATCAATGAACTGTTACCTTTTCAGTTGGATCAATGCCAAAGAACTTTTCACAAATTAGAACAATTGCATCCGGTACCTCTGCATCTTCACATCCCTCCGGAATATAAAGTCCTTTGAGAGAACCATCTGATCCAATAATTAATCCCCAGTCGTCTTCTTCTAACGAATCTTCAAACGAAACTACTGCCATACTACTCCTCGTCTAATTTGAGAACTTCAATATCCCCATCAGTTAGCCGGGTCCTTAAATATCCTTCACGGATAAGACTGTCAATTGTATCAGCAATAATAGTTTTCGTATCGCTTCTACCAAACCACCAACCTACATATGTAAAGATTGCTGCTGTTCCTAAAAGCCATAATTCGTTAATCCACATGTTGTTATTCCTTTAGTGTATTTAACATCGTTTCATTTTCATACTCTACTTCACGTTTGGCTTGCATCCATGTTTCTCTGAGAATGTAAGCCAACATAGGTAGAAAAATCATTATACCTACAAAAGCAATACTTTGCATTGGATGTTCAAACCAGCCTCCAATTTCCATTACTGCTAGTACATAGGCCATAATTGCCGCTGGCGGCCATAATTTTTGTAAGAATTTTTTCATTACTCGATTTTTCATGTTCTTATACCTTATATAGTTTCACATAGTTTAGTCTAGTTTCGTTTGCACCAAACAAACGATTTGTAGTTTGAGATTTAACCTTGCCTTTAATACGTTTCATGTCGCCTATAGCATGATCAAACTTGTTCATAAATGATAGCAAATTGCCATCCATTACTGCCACATAGTTATAACTTTCCCATTGCGGACTGTAACGTTTATCAAGAATTTTAACCACACCTTCAACTTCATCTTTTTTGTTGCCAAGGTATTGACTATCTCTATATTCCACCCTGATTTCTTTCTTGAGACTGCTTTCGTGTTGATCACGCTTAACAAACTCAGGAATAAAAGCAATTCTACCTAGGTTGTTGACTGGCACATCATCTTTGCTAACAGCATCTATCATGTCACGTTTAAACGAGTCTAAGTCTCCAAGACCTAACATAATGTAACGCTTTAGCCATTTTTGTGATTCGGCAACTGCCTCGAAGTCTTCTGCTTCGATTTTAAACGGCATGTAATCATTAGGTAAGTAATCTGCGTTTTTCTCAAAAAAGAAACGTACTAGTTCTTTGTTAGAAAAAGTCGTTGCTTTGTCTTCACTGTAACGCCTAGTGTCTTTTACATAACCTTTGTTGATACGATATGCAGCATGTGCAACTGCAAGAGCCTCTTGTGTGTTTACAACTTTTAACGGTAGAACTTCCATTTGTGCCTCTGTATTGCCTAATTACATACACAATATAACATATCAAATACTACCTGTCAACTAAAATCTATAAACAATCCTACCTTTATTTAGATCGTATGGTGTCATTTCAACCTTAACTCTATCACCTGCAACTAAACGGATACGAAATTGTCGCATTTTGCCGCCTGTATATGCTGTGATTATATGTCCATTATCTAATTCTATTTTGAACATTTGGTTAGGTAGAACATCGACGATAGCGCCTTCGAGTTCTAAAATTCCTTCTTTAGCCATTATCTACCTTTGTTATGACTAAAGTGCCGCCTTCTTGAACAATTTTAACAGTATCGCCTTCTTTAACACCAATCTGATACATAACTTCAGGTGGGATCTTCATAAGAACATTATCTGGGTTATCAGGATCATCTTCGAAAATATCTTCTACTTTATATTCAAGCATGTGTTATTTATAACTTTTCATATAGGTTTACCATAAACGACTTACCGTTTACATCGCCGCCGTCGTTGTCAATTATTTCACCATTATATCTAATCATATCTATAATCTCATCGCCACTGGGCATTTCTGTTACCCAAATTTCTAACTTAGATAAATCTAAACTATGATTAGTTGTAATTAAACCTGAAAAGAATTCACCCTTTTCTATACTTGCAATTTCAATTGTTGGAAAATTTAAGTTTGGATTTTTTTCACCTTGGTCGTCATATCCGAACTCTCCCCAATATTCATCACAATCGTGTTCAGCAAGTGATTCAACACTTGTGTCACAGATTTCTTTAATTACATCTGCTGCATATTCTTCATTTTCAACTTGTTCAATTGTAATATATGCAGTAGAATAATTTGCACCGTTGTAGTGTCCTAACCTATCCATATCATGCCAGCCAATATCATAATCGTCGTCTTGTAGAAAGTCCATATTGCTAGGTACCGTATGTTTTACTCTGTATTCTTCTGGATCGATTAGATAATCAATCATCAAATCTTTAGGTACAGCATTCCAATATTCATATATCAAAGGATCTAAATTATCAAATACAAACTCACCGCCATATCCTCTAATAGACACACGATAATAACGTGTAGGATATTTAATATCTTCAACGAGTTCTTGTTTTTCAATAGTAGTAGCCATTGCTTACACTCCATTCTATGTTCATTATACAACCATTGAAAAAGTTTGTCAACTAAATATTTTTATGAATTATGATATTTTTTCCCGCTGTCAAAGAAACTGGTTAGATGAGCCTATTCCACAAGATGATTATGAAAAAATTATTTCTGCACTAGAAAAGACTCCTACCAAACAAAGCCTTGACTATTATAGAATTTTTGTTTCGCAAGATCAAGAATGGAACAAAAGTATGATTCCTCTTGCTGAAAGATTCTCGTTAGATGAAGACACACGTAATTGGACTAAAGAATTTAAATACAAACAAACCTACAGGAACGCTCAGATTGGTGCTCCTTTGCTAATTTTGTTTATTCAAGATAGAAATAAAAGGTTTGATATAGGTGCAGTTGAAATGGCAATAGGATTTGCAGCCGGTGCTGTAAAAACAATAGCAAATCAATTAGGATATGCTACTGGATACTGTGCATGTTTTGGTAAAAAGTTTAGTAAAAAACTCGGTGGTGAAGTTAGACTAGGTATTGGTATTGGAAAACCTAATCATAATTTAGCGTATAATGAAATAGAAGGACCTCAAGGTAATTTTATTATAGAAACTAAACCTACAGTGCATAATATAACAGTAAAAGAATAAATACATACATAACAGAGCGTGAGGGCGTTTGTATGGATTTTTTACAACTTGTATCAGACGTAGGCTTTCCTATCGCAGGGGCAATAGCGGCAGGATCGTTTGTATTCTTAACACTTAAATTTATTCTAGCAGGTGTTACAGGAAGTGTTACAACATTAAAAAACATAATAGGACAACTAGACAATAGAGTCCAAACTATGAATAATGATTTAGTCAAAATTGATGCATTGCTAAGTTATACCTTAAACGTGCGGCCTAATACAGATAGGATCGCAGCAAACGAGGGCAAAGAAGATGCAAGGAGAGACTAATCATGATATGGATGGATTATCTTATAGAGCAAGCGGGTCCGCACTTTAGAGTAAAAGGTGATTGGCCTGGAGAAGTTATGGGCCTTTTACAGGACGGTACAAAAAAAGAAAACTTTCTCTACAAACCAGGCGATGTGTTTATTGTTGATGAAAACGGATGGTTAAAAAAATCTGATCAAGTAAACGCACTGTTAATGAAGTACGAGGACAAATTAAATGGACATAGCGCAGATAGTAAGTGAATATGGCTTTCCTATTGTTGCTGCAATGGGATTAGGATATTTTATATTCTACATTTGGAAATGGGTTACTGAAACTATTGATCCCGTTATAGGTGAAACAATGAGTACACTTATTAAACTAGTTGATCGTGTGCGTATGTTAGACAATGATATGATACGTCTTAATCAAAAACTATCTATGGTTTTAGAATATAGAGCAAAACTTAATCCTCAAAGGCAAGATGAACTACAAAGATTAGTTGACGAGTATAAAAGTAGTACAGCACAATTTGATAGCACTGGTAAGAAAAAAGATACTACTTCGAAGTAGCAACGAACACTCCGTTCCAGTCGGCTGGTAAATCTTGTGTTTTCATATATTCGCAACGTTCAATCCACATATCGTAATAGCCTTGCATTTTGTGATCAAAATGGTCATGCAACATCTTACATTTTTCTATAGCAACATCAAATCTTTGTGCTGCATAATCTTCGTGCATTTGTTCGTGTTTCTTTTGCGCACTAGCCCAAACTGGTTTAGCATCATCTAACACTGTATAAATTGAAAGTCCTACACTCTTACCTTTTACTTGTAAGTCATCTACCTTGAGATAGAAGAAATCATCTTTGGTTGCTTCGTATGTGCTTTCACCTACTAAGCAGAGGCATCCATATTCTTTACATTTTGATTCAACTCTTGCTGCTGTACTAACGGCATCTCCAAGTACATCATACGAGTGTCTTTTAGTGCTTCCCATTTCCCCGATGTATCCTAGTCCAGTATTACAGCCCCAACCCATGCCAACAGGTGGACGTCCTTCTGGAATAACAACTTCTTTATTGAACTCCTCTACTGCTTTTAACATTTTCAATCCTGTTGCTATTGCTGTCTTTGCATGTTCAGGATCGTCAATAGGTGCATTGTGTATGTGCATACTAGCGTCACCGATGTACTTGATTATCATTCCATCTGCGTCTAGCACAGGTTGTGTAATGGCATCCATGTAGCCATTCATTATTCTTGTAAGTCCTTTAACATCATCACCAAATGATTCGCCCAGTGGTGTAAAGCCACGCAAGTCTGAAAATAGTATTGATACTTCTTTCTTTATTCCATCTTTAACAAGAGCGGGATTTTCCTGTAGTATTCGTACAACTGCTGGGCTGGCGTATCCTTCGAATTGTTTTTTAATGGCTTGCTTTTGCAGGAACTCATCGACGAATTTAAGCACATATCGTTTGAGACCCACGAGCAAGAGGAAAGCACTGATAGTAGCGCCATCAATAAGAATGTTTTGCGTATTAAAAACATATATACTAACTCCAATAAAGCCGCCTACTGACATAATAAAAAAGGCTATACCTACATATGTCCATCGGGCGAGTGCGATTAACAGTGTACCTGCCGCAACTAATGCTGCTAGTTCAGCCCATTGTTCTGCATCAGGATGTCTGCTTATATTTGATTCATTAAAAACTGTACCAAGCATTACGGCCTGTATTTGATGCGGGAATACTGAACCTGCTGCTGTTGCCAGTGGCTGTGTTACACCTGCTGCTGTTGGTCCTACAAATACTATGCCGCCGCCGAAGTCATCTGGTAAGTCAACTGCGCTGTAACCTTTGTAGTTTTGACTCCAGTCAATCCATACTTCGCCTGTTGGGCTGGTTTGTATAGCACCAAACTGTGGTATGCGTAGTTTGTCTACACCAAGTTCATTTAGTTTTATTTGGAAACTAGGATCACCTGCTATTACACGCAATACTTCCATTGTAACATTTGGATACAATGTACCACTTGATTCAACTACTAATGGTATACGGCGGGTGACACCATCTATTTCTGGCCAACTGTTTGTAATACCATTTCCTACTGCGTTGAATTCCACATCAGGTACATTAGCAATAATACCAGGAACACTAGGAATGGTATAAAGATAATCGCTATTAATAATAGTAGCGCCAGGATTAACCGCTTCATTTTTGTTCTCCTCTGCTCCTAGTATAGTTACAACAACAGGAAATTGCTGCATTGTTTCTGCTAGTATTTGATCTTCGCCTAAACGATCTGGTTCACTCATCAGCACATTAAAAACAACTAGACCTGCACCACGATTGTACAGATCGTTTATAAGTTCTGCATAATCTCCTCTTGGAAACGGCCACTGTCCGTATGCATCTATAGTTGCTTCATCTATGTCTACTGTGTAGATGTTGTTTTCAACAGGCTGTTGATTTACTATAAGTTGGTCAAAGTATCTTAGTCTAAGGCTTTCTACAAAACTTGGGTTAGTATAAAAAACATAACTTAGAATGCCTAAGACTAAGATACTCCATATAGGTGAAAATATTATTTTTGACCACATAAAACTTTCTCCACTAATGCTTTTTTAAGATGCTCTCCATGAGTATCCAAAAAATCTCTGATTGGTTTATTGCTTGCATCTGCTAGTAATGGCATTGCTTCTCCGATCATTTCTGTGTTTGCAGGCAACTTCTCTGCAATCACAACCCCTCTTTCAAATTTCATTTTTTCTTTCCCATCAGTTTTGCTTTAAGGGCATCCATTTCAACACTCTTTTGAGATTGAATGACTTTTGCTTTGCCTTCAACATCTATTGTATCTTTTGCTAAAGGTTTACTATTATATTCCCAACCATTTTGCCTTTTTATTTCAGCAATACGGCGTTTAATATCTTTGATTTTGTCTTCAAGAATATCGAGTTCGTCCCTCATACGGTATTTATTTCTTTGGGGGATTTAATTTTTCAAAATTCTTACGCTTTTGTTCTTCTCTAGATTGTTTTGAAGCAGTACGAAATCTTCTCATTTCAGAAGACAGATTCCTATTATGACGTACAAACATTAACTGAGGCATTCTCATAACTCTAGCGAAAGGACCTAAGTCTTTTAAGTTGTCATCAGCCATATTATCCAAACCATTGTAGCAACTCCAATACCAAACACAAGTATACCAACTAACCAAGCTATGATTGTTTCTTTACGTTCTTGTGCAGCATAAACTGCTTCTTTTTGATCTTTACGCATTTGTGCTTCTATACGTATGATTTCATCCCATGCACTAGGACCATAATAGAGAGAAATATATTGACGTAGTTCTTCTCTCATTTCTTGTGCCTTTTTCTTGTGCATCCAAACTTCCATAGCATTGGCTTCAATGCCTCCGCCAAGTTTTTTATACCATGGCGGTTTTTCTGCTTTGCTGTGTGCATAATCTAAATCTGAAATTGCTTTTGACCATTGACTGAGTTGCGAGCCCATATCTTGTATTTCTTTGCCCATACTTATGGCTTGTTTTATGCCGTTATAGGCTGTCGTGGCGAGACCTATCGCTGTTACTGGATCTATCATAGTTTTTGCCCTCAAAGTATTTATCCGGCAAAAACAGATACATAAGCAAGAATACATATGGCTAATACTATTATTATTAACCATATGTATTGCATTGTTGTTGTATCTCTATGACTCCACATTAAAACCTTATTTTAAATCCTACACTCAATGTATTTGTTGCTGCGTCATCTGACATACTTCTGCTGAAGTCACCAGCAAATGATATCTTTTCGTTAATGTGATGATCAACTCCAATACCAATGCGTGTTGTGCCTTCTGTGCTTCTGCTGATGTGTGCTGTTCCAAGATCAAAATCAATGTTAGCACCTAGTGTCGCATAACGATATGATTCGTCTACGGCTTCGTGAGCAATAGCACTTTGTACGCTACCTGTTTCAGTGTAAGCATCTGTTGAACGCTTACCTGCAACAACACCTATTACTGGACGAATTTTACCAGTGTTTGGTTCAACTTCGACATTTACCCAAGTATCACTTACAGAATATTCACCTTGGTTTGTAAAGTCTCCAATGTGTCTTTCATATGTAATATCTTGAGCGGCACGATTTATTGTTCCACGAACAGTAAACTTTTCTAGTGCCTTACTTGCACCTACGCCCATGTGTAGTGTAGTCATATCACCTGTACTACATGCGTCAGCACTTGTAGTGATTCTGTTGATACCACCTTCAATAGTGACTAGATCATCTGTAGTAGTTGATCCACCAATACCCAGTACACGGCTTTCAGCACTACAACCATCGCCTAAGTCACTTGTAATACGGCTACCTGCAACATAGTCAGCAAAATCTAAACTGTGTAAGTCAACTGCACGACCAATCTTTTTGCCTGTGTCCATACGACCTACAAAACTACCAGGATCTGTAACTGCTGAAGTTATAACACTATCTGCTACTGCACTTGATGTTTCAACACCGTCTGTATATGTTACAGTTTTCATAGGTGTAGTTGTAGTGGTAGTTTTTTCTCTATCAATGGTTTGCACACCATCTGCTACACTTGATTCGTGTGTTGTAATACTTGCTGTTAAAACAGGACGACTTGTGTCAACTACTGTTTCAGTTGTAATAACTGGCTCAGCACCTCCGGCGTCTGCTTCTGCTGCATCTGTAGCACTACCAACATCTTCTAGTGTTCCCCAACTGTCTGTAGTTGTAGTGTCACCACCACCTGCACCGCCAGTAATAGCACTGTCAGCCGCATCAAATGCACTTGGA
>Ga0208880_1000073_pt1 | contig 20005 bp, 15 predicted proteins | sample Knorr_S23_td_Sur_FD_185606 | JGI IMG/M metagenome (GOLD analysis project Ga0208880, IMG submission 185606) | Marine microbial communities from Southern Atlantic Ocean transect - Knorr_S23_td_SurfaceB_ad_5m_LV_B (SPAdes) (version 2) | ecosystem: Environmental > Aquatic > Marine > Oceanic | place...
AATCACTAAAAAAAACATTTAGAACTACTTTTTCAAAACAATCATTTAATAATAAATACGGAGTACCTTTATCATTGTTTAGAATTAGAAAGACTGACAGATATGGTGTTTTCGAAGTTGGAATGGATAAAAAAGGAGAAATAGACTATCTATCTAATATTATTAAGCCTGATTTAGGCATTATTACCAATATAAATTATGCACACTCCGAAAACTTTAAAAATTTAAGAGGTATTGCAGAAGCAAAGTCAGAAATGATTAATAATATATCTGAAAATGGAACAATGATCTTAAATAAAGATGATAAATTTTATAATTATTTTAAAAAAAAAGCTGAAAATAAAAAATTAAAAGTAGTTTCTTTTAGTAAAAATAATAATTCAGATATTAAGCTAAAAAAAATACAATCTTTCAAAAACAATATAATCTTATCCATTAGTTTTAATAGAATAATTAAAAAATTTATTATTAAAAAACAGTTTGTCGAATATATTGAAAATATCTTAGCTGCTTTAGCTACTCTTTATAGTATAACAGATTTAAGAAATATTGATCAGAAAGTTTTTTTTAATTTTAAACAACCTGAAGGCAGAGGTAATTTCAAAAAAATAAAACTTAAAAATAAGTTATTAAATATTTTAGATGAAAGTTATAATTCTAATCCTTTGTCGCTTTCATTTTCAATCAAAAGATTCAACAATTTAAAAACAAAAAATAGTAAAATAATGATTTTGGGAGATATGTTAGAATTAGGTAAATTTTCTAAAAAACTACATGAAAAAATTGCAAATGTAATTAATACAACATCAATAAATAAGGTATATGTTTATGGAAAAGATATAATTTATACTTTCAACAAAATTAGAACACAAAAAAAAGGAAGAATATTTAAATCCAAGTTGGAAATATCAAGATTTATTAAAGATGAGTTAAAAAGTAATAATTATCTTATGATTAAAGGGTCAAATTCGACAGGATTAAATGAAATAGTTAAAAAATTAAATTAATTTATGCTTTATATTTTATTTTCAAATTTAGTAGATACTTTTAGCTTTTTTAATGTTTTTAAATATTTAACTGTAAGAACTGGACTATCTATGTTTACAGCAATGATTGTTGTGTTTATTTTTGGATCTCCTCTAATAAAAATATTTTCAACTAATCAAATTCACAATCCAATAAGGGACGATGGACCAAGTGATCATATAGTTAAAAAAATTGGAACCCCTACAATGGGAGGCTTGTTAATTCTATTAGGACTTTTTTCAGGAGTTTTGCTTTGGGGAGATTTATCTAATCCGTATAATTGGTTTTTGTTATATATAGCAGGAACCTTTGGAATATTGGGTGCCTACGATGATTATAAAAAAATAAAATACAAAAATTCTAATGGAATTTCATCAAAATTTAAATTTTTTGTTCAAATATTATTAGCTTTAATTGGAATATTACTTTTGTATTATTCAAATATTTCTCAAGAGTTAGAAAATTTATATTTCCCATTTTTTAAGAATTTAGTTTTAAATTTAGGATGGTTTTTTGTTCCTTTTTACTTATTTGTTTTAGTTGGATCTTCTAATGCGGTAAATTTAACCGATGGACTTGACGGATTAGCAACTGTGCCAGTAATTTTGGTGGCTGCATGTTTTGCTTTTATAAGTTATGTGTCTGGAAACATCGTTTTTTCTGAATATTTGCAAATACCATATATCGAGGGGGTCGGAGAGGCTGCAATTTTTTGTGGATCAATGATTGGCGCATGTCTAGGTTTTCTTTGGTATAATGCTCCACCTGCTAAAATTTTTATGGGAGATACTGGATCTTTATCTTTAGGAGGGTCTTTAGGTGCGGTTGGAATTATAACTAAGCATGAAATAGTACTAGCAATCACTGGAGGCCTATTTGTTTTAGAAGCGGTGTCGGTAATTGTTCAAGTTTTATCTTATAAATTGACAGGCAAAAGAATATTTAGAATGGCTCCTATTCATCATCATTTTGAGAAAAAAGGTTGGCCAGAATCAACAGTTGTAATAAGATTTTGGATTATCTCAATTATTTTGGCTCTAATTGGTATTGCAACACTTAAATTAAGATAATGGGCGACCCAAAAGATTTGCTCATTAATAAAAATATTCTAATTTATGGTTTAGGAAAGTCAGGAATAGCTGTTTTTAATTTTTTAAAGAAAGAAAATAATTTAAATATTTTTGATGATAATAAAAATTTTTTTTTAAAGAAAAAAAAAAATTTTTGTATTAAATCAAATCAAATTTTAAAAAAAAAATTTGATTATATTTTTTTAAGTCCCGGAATTAATATAAACAAATGTAGTTTATCAAAATATTTATTAAAAAATAAATCTATTATAATAAGTGAATTAGATATTTTTCAATTAAGTTATCCACTAAATAAAAAAATTACAATTACAGGAACTAATGGAAAATCAACTACTTCTAAATTAGTTTATGAATTAATTAGATCAAAAATTAAAGATGTAAGACTGGTTGGAAACATAGGAAATCCAATCTTAAATGAAAAAAATGTTAAAACGGATACAATGTTTGTAATTGAAGCATCCTCATATCAAATAGATTACAGCAAATATTTTTATTCAAATTATTCTATTATTTTAAATTTATCACCTGACCACCTTGAAAGACATGGGTCATTTAAAAATTATATTAAGGCAAAGTTTAAATTGATACTCAATCAAAAAAAAAATTCTTATGCATTTATAGAAAATAATAATAAAGCTTTAAATACTCTTATTAATAGAAATAAAATTAATTCTAAAGTAATAAAGGTTGATTATAAAAAATTTCTAAATCTTAGAAAAAAAATAACAAATAATTATTTTAATAATATTTCAAATTTAAAAAATCTTTCTTTTGCTATTTCTTTATGTTTGATATTTAAAGTTAATAAAAATAGTTTATTCAAAATAATAAATAAATTTAAAGGTTTAAAATTTAGACAACAGATCATTTACAAAAAAAAAAATATAACAATAATTAATGACTCTAAATCAACAAGTTTTTCATCAACCATTCCTCTTTTAAAGTCTTATAAAAATATATATTGGATAGTAGGTGGACTGCCAAAAAAAGGTGACGTATTTGATCTTCCACCAAAGTATTTTAAAGAAGTCAAAGCCTATCTTTATGGAAAGAATTTAAATTTTTTTATTTCAAAATTTAAAAAAAAAATAAATTACAAAAAATCTATTTTTTTAAATCAAGCCATAAATTTATTATTTAAAGACATAAAAAAAATAACAGATAAAAAAATTATAATACTATTTAGCCCATCAGCTGCATCTTTTGATCAATTTAAAAATTTTGAAGAACGAGGTAATTATTTTAATAAACTAATTAAATCAAAACTATGATTAAATTTTTTGATAATTTTTATGACTGGTGGAAAAATATAGATAAAACCATCTTAACTATTATACTAAGTTTATTTGTATTAGGTTTATTTTTTTCTTTAGTATCAACGTCTTTAATAGCTTCTGATAAACTTGATACAAACTCTTACTATTTTTTTATAAAGCATTTAATTTTTATAATTATTGCACTAATGACTTTATTTGGATTTTCATTATTGAACCAAAAATTTTTATTTAATTTTTCTTTAATTTTATTTTTTATTTTTTTTTTAACTTTGATTCTAGTTCCTTTTTTGGGTGTAGAAGTAAAAGGATCTAAACGATGGTTAGATTTTGGAATATTTCCAAGGTTTCAACCGATAGAAATTTTAAAACCTTTTTTTATTATTATGGTTGCATCATTACTTTGCTTAGAGAAAAAAGGATTATATGTAAAATACTTGTTAAGTTCATTAGTGCTTTTGCCAGTTGTTTTATTTTTAATTTCACAACCTGATATAGGACAAACTCTACTCATCTCAATGGTTTGGTTATCTTTGATTTTTGTATCAGGAATTAATCTAATTATGTTTTTTTTATTTTTTATAAGCTTATTTTCTATTTGTTCATATCTAATTTTTTTTGTTCCAAAATTTGAATATATAAAAATTAGATTAATTTCTTTTTTAGATGTTACTTCAGGAAATAACTATCAAGCAGAAAAAGCAAGCGATGCTATAATTAGTGGTGGTTTATTTGGTAAAGGAATTGGAGAAGGAACATTAAACAATAAGGTTCCTGAGGCCCATACAGATTATATTGTTTCTGTTATATCAGAAGAATTCGGAGCAATTATTGTTATAGCTATCATGCTATTATATTTAATTCTCTCCTATAAGATTATAAAAAAAATAAATTTAATAAAAGATGAGAAAGCTAAACTTATTTTGATTGGAAGCGTTTCTTTAATATTAATTCAAACTTTTGTTCACATCGGTGTTAATATAAGATTATTACCTACTACAGGTATGACACTGCCTTTTTTAAGCTATGGAGGATCATCAATTTTAAGTACTGCGTTAATTTCAGGAATAATTCTCAATCTTACAAAAAGAAAAATCATACAGGAATGAAAAAAGTTTTAATTGTTACTGGAGGATCAGGGGGACATGTTATACCTGCAATTTCCATATATGATCATTTAAAAAATAATTTTGAAGTTTTTTTAATTACAGACGAAAGAGGAAAAAGATTTATTGATCAAAATAAATATAGATTTGATGTTTTAGAAATTCCTAATTTGTTTAGTAATTTGCTTTTACTACCATTAAAAATGTTTAAATTTTTTTTTTCAATAATTAATTCATTTAGATATTTAAGAAGAAATAATATTGAAATAATCATTAGTACCGGTGGATATATGTCATATCCAATTTGTTTTGCCGGAAAAATTCTTAAAGCAGATATTTTTCTATTTGAGCCAAATAGTGTTTTAGGAAGATCTAATAAATATATGTTAAGTATAGCCAAAAAGATTGTGTGTTATAATTTAAATTTAAAAAATTTACCAAAAAAATTTCAAAATAAGATTTTTCCAATTGAACCTATATTAAGAAAAGAAATTTATTTTCTTGAAAAAAATACAAAAAGTAATTTTGAAAATATTAAAAGGATTTTAGTTCTTGGAGGAAGTCAAGGGGCAAAATTTTTTGATCACAATGTAATGAATTTGATTATAGAAATTTCTAAATTTTTAAAAATTGAAGTTCATCAACAAATATTTGATGAGAAATCAAAATTTCAAATTGAAGAAAAGTATTTAAATTCGAATATAAATTATACACTTTTTAAATTTGATCATAATCTCTTCGAAAAAATAAATTCTTTTGATTTGGCAATAACCCGTTCTGGTGCTTCAGCTATATCTGAACTTGTTTTTTTTAATATTCCATTTTTTGCAATTCCTTTTCCATATGCTAAAGACAATCATCAGTATTTTAACGCTAGATTTTACGAGGAAAAGAGGTGTTGTTGGATTATAAATCAGCACGATTTTAATATTCAGGATTTATCCAAAAAAATTATTAATTTATTCAATCAAAATTTAGAATACTTAGAAATTAAAAAAAATTTAAAAAATAACTCTAACCAAAATACTTGGAATAATATAAATAAAAAATTGATTAATCTTATAAATGAAAATTAACCTTGGAAAAACCGAACTTATTCATTTTGTAGGAATAGGCGGTATAGGCATGAGTGGCTTAGCTTTAATTATGAATGGCCTTGGTTTTAAAGTTCAAGGAAGTGATATTTCTTTAAATAAAAACATTGATAGGTTAAACGAAAAAAAAATAAAAATTTTTTTAAATCACAATAAAAATAATATTAAAAATTCTACTATATTAGTTATTTCTTCTGCAATTAAAAAAAATAATCCAGAATTAAAATTAGCAAAAAAACTTAACTTGCCAATATATACAAGAGGTGAAATGTTAGGTCATATAGTTTCTTTAATGAGAAATATAGTAGTTACAGGATCTCATGGTAAAACTACAACGACATCTTTAATTTCAAGTATTTTTTCAGAAGCAAAGTTAGACCCTACGATTATAAATGGTGGCGTTCTAAATTCTTTTGGTAATTCTGCAAGATTAGGAAAAAGCAATTGGTGTATTATAGAATCAGATGAGTCAGACGGAAGCTTTTTAAAAATTCCTTTCACCTATTCAATTATAACAAATATTGATGCAGAACATTTAGATTTTTATAAGTCTTTAAAAAATCTAAAAAAAAATTTTTGCAACTTTCTTGAAAAAACACCTTCTGTTGGAAAGGCATTTATTTGTATAGATGATAAAAATAATTTAGAAATAATTAAATATTCTAAAAATAAGAATTTTTATACCTATGGTTTAGATAAAGAAGCAAATTTTCAAATTATAAAAATTGTTCAAAAAATTAAATATTCTCAGTTTGATCTGAGAATTAAATTACCAGGAAACAATACAACTATTACAAAAATTAAAATTCCTCTTCTTGGATTACATAATATAAAAAATGCAGCTTCTGCCGTTGCTGTTGCTTTTTCAATAGGAATAAGCTCTAAAGTTATTAAAGAAGGGCTATCAAATTTTAAAGGTGTTCAAAGACGTTTTAATTATTTATTCGAACACAATAAAGCAATATTTTTTGATGACTATGCTCATCATCCAACTGAAATTTCAAATGTGTTAGAGGGTGTAAAAAAGGTTTATAAAAAAAAAGAGATAATTTGCATTTTTCAACCCCATAGAATCTCAAGAGTAAAAAATCTAAAGTTTGAATTTTCAAAATGTTTTAAAAATGCTGACACTGTTTTACTTTGTCCGATTTACAAGGCCAGTGAGACTATAAAATTAGGTTTTTCCTACAACTCTTTTGCAAAATTAATTATAAAAAACTCAAATGTAAAGTTAATACATGTTGAAAACGAAAAACAGCTAAGAAAGTTTTTAAAACAAACAGCTTATGGTGAAAAAATTTATATCGGTATGGGAGCGGGCTCCATTTCAAATTGGATGAGAGGTTTAGATAATTCAATTTAATGAACTTAATTGATTTAAAAAAAATATCTTTTTATGGAGAGGGTGAAATTTTTTTTGATTATGATTTAAAAAAATCAAATTGGTTTAATATTGGGGGAAAAACTAAAGTATTTTTTAAACCACATACCCTAAAATGTTTAATAAACTTCCTCAAATTATACTCAAATAGAGGTAAAATTTTCATATTAGGAGCTGGCTCAAATGTTTTAATCAGTGATCAAATATTTGATGGAGTAGTCATTAAACTAGGAAAGAACTTTTCAAATTTAAGTGTTCTAAACGAAAATTTAATCATTGCTGGATGCGCAGTAAGTCAAAAAAAATTATCTGAATTTGCTAAAGAAAATAATTTAAGCGGCGTTGAATTTATGTCCTGTATACCAGGATCAGTTGGTGGTGGAATAAGAATGAATTCTGGCTGTTTTAATAAAGAGTTTAAAGATAATTTACTGTCCATTCAGTATATTGATTATAATGGTAATGTTAAATCAATTAACTCAAACAACATAAATTTTGAATACAGGGGTTCTAACTTAGCTAATGATTTAATTTTTTTAAGCGCTACTTTTAAAACAGAAAAAAAAGATAAAGAAGATATAAATAAATTAATGGTTAAATTAAAAACAAAAAAAGAAAATGCGCAACCAACAAAAATTAAGACTGGGGGAAGTACTTTTAAAAATCCAATAGATCAAACAGATAAAAAGGTATGGGAATTAATAAAAGAGTCTGTACCTAGTGATTTAAGCTTTGGAGATGCTAAAATTTCCAAAAAACACATGAATTTTTTTGTAAATGAAAAAAATGCTAAATTTCATGATATGAAAAAACTAATTGATACTGTTAAAAGAAAAGTGATTGATAAAACAGGAATAGATATAAAGTTAGAAGTTGTTATTGTTGAATGAAAAAAAAAATACTTTTAGTTGCTGGGGGATATTCGAATGAGAGAGAAATAAGTCTTAAAACGGCAAATAGCGTTTATCAAGAGTTAAAAAAAAATAAAAATTATATTATAAGCTTAATCGAACCCAATGGAGAATTTGTTAAAAATTTAAGAAAATTTAAGCCAAATATAGTATTCAATTTATTACATGGCAGATACGGTGAGGATGGTTATATTCAATCGATTTTAGAGTCTGAAAAAGTAAAATATACTCATTCGGGAGTTTTATCCTCTTCAATAGCAATTGATAAAGAATTATCAAAAAAAATATTTATTAAAAATAAAATTTTAACACCAAAATATATAAAATTTTCCTTTAAAAAAAAAATATCAAAACAAAAAATTATTAAAGCAGTTCAAAAAAGTCTAAATTTTCCTGTAGTTGTTAAACCCATAAATGAAGGTTCAAGTGTAAATGTATATATTTGCAATAAAAATAATTTTTATAAAAATCTGCTAAAACTTTTCAATTATGGTGAAGTATTGATTGAAAAGTATATACCTGGTAGAGAGATTCAGGTAGCAATTCTAGGTTCAAAAAAACTTGGAGCTATAGAATTAAAACCTAAAAGAAAATTTTATGATTATGAGGCAAAATATAATCCTAAAGCTAAAACAGAACATATAATTCCAGTAAATATAAGCAAAAAAAATTATGCAAAAGTTACTTCAATAGCTTTAAAAGCACATAATTTATTGAATTGCAGAGGAGTGACAAGATCCGACTTTAGATTTTATAAAAATAAGTTTTATTTACTAGAGACCAATACTCAGCCAGGAATGACTTCGCTTTCACTAGTCCCAGAAATAGCCAGATATCAAAATATTACCTTTAAGGAATTGATAGAAAAAATTTTAAAGGATGCATCAATCAATAAATAAAAAAAAAATATACTTTTATTTGTTTATCTTTTTTTCATTAAGCACTTTGTTTAATTTGAATTTTATTGACAAAATTAATAGTATTACTTCAATCAAAAGCTTTGAAATATCAGGATTAAATAAATTAGAGGAACAGAATTTAAAAAAAGATCTTAATAAATATATAAATTCTAACATTTTAAAACTAAAAGACGATCAAATTATCAATGTTTTTGAAAACTATAATTATTTTGAAAATTATATTGTAAAAAAAATATTTCCATCAAAAGTAAAGATTGATATCCAAAAAACTAAATTTCTCGCGAGAACAATTACAGATGGCGAAGAATTTTATGTTGGAAGCAATGGAAAAAAAACAAAATCTTCATTGATAGAGCAAAAAGTAAATTTGCCATATATTTTTGGAAAATTTGAAGTTAATGATTTTTTAAGATTTCAAGAACTTTTATTAAATAATGACTTTAATTTAAATATTATTACAGACTATTATTTTTTTAAGTTAGGAAGGTGGGATATTAAAACAGAAAAAAATATTCTCATTAAATTTCCTTCTAATAACTTAGAAAGTGCTTTAAAAATGTATAAAATTATTTATCAACAAAATTTAAACGACAATATATCAATTATTGATCTTAGAGTTCCTAAAAAAGCAATAATAACAAATGACACAAACTAATTTTTTAACAGTTATAGATTATGGTTCTTCAGAAATAAGACTTGGAGTATTTGATGAAAAAAAAAATCAATTATTCTGTCAATCTAAAAGTTTATTTAACATTAATAATGAGGACAATAAAAAAACTACTTTAAATAATTTGATTAAAAGTGCAGAAAAGGAGATTTCAACACATATAGAAGAGGGAATAATTTTATATGACTCTAAAAATTTTTTCCAAGTTGATCTGTGTATTAAAAAAAATATTGAACAAAAAATTTTTTTTAATGATTTTATTTTAAATACCCTATCAGAAATAAACCAAATTCTTAGCCAAAGTTATAGATCAAAAAAAATAATTCATTTGATGATTAATCAGTTATTAATAAATAATAAAGAATATAGCAAAAACCCAAAAAACATAGAAAGTAATAGCCAAATAATTTTGGGATTTAAATGCATATGTATTCCAGATGAAGAATACTTAAATTTAAAAAAAACATTTGAAAAAAATAACTTAGAAGTTAAAAAATTATTTTCATCCAGTATTGTAAAATCATTTTACTTATTAAATTTATTTAAAGAAAAAAATCTAGGTTTTTTAGATATTGGTTTAGAAAGAAGTACTTTTATTTATTTTCTAGACAAGAGAATAAGTTATTTTAGTTCCTCTGCTATAGGAGGTAAAAATATTACAAAAGACATCTCTTATGTCATGAAATTGGATTTTAATGATTCAGAAAATATTAAGAAAACTTTTAATAAATCTGAATTAGATTTTTCATACACATCAAAAAAAGAAGAAAAACAAGATTTTTTTAAAAATATTTTAGAAAAAAAAATTTCAATTGATCTTTTAAAAAAAGTAGTACTTGCAAGAATTGAGGAAATCTTCGATTTAGTTTTAAAAGATGTTTTTAATTTGAAGTATAACGAAAATAGAAATGAACTATTTTTAGTATTAATTGGCAGAGGATCAAATTTATTTAACAAGAATTCATTTCATTTAGAAGATAAATACAATTTTAAAGAGATAACTTATTATGAAGAAACAGATTCTGAAATATGTGAAGCTGGAATTAAGTTTTATGAGAGCTATAAAGAATATGATTCAAAAACAATAAATAGTAATAATAAAATTGGCTTTTTTGAAAGATTTTTTAACTTTTTTTCAAAAAGTTAATGGTATTTTGTTGTAACAATACTTGAATGTTTGTTTTGACTTTCTTTAATTATAAGAAAGTTCATGTCAATTTTAACCCAAAAAACTATAGCTAAAAAAATATCTATAAATGGCGTAGGTGTCCACACAGGAATAATTGCAAATCTTGCAATTTTGCCAGCACTTCCGAATACAGGAATAATTTTTAAAAGAATTGATATAAAAAAAAATAACATAATAGTGCCGAATTATACAAATGTAGTAGATGCAACTTTATGTACAACAATTAGCAACGAACATGGAGCAAAGGTTTCAACTATAGAACATCTTATGGGAGCTTTTTTTGGCTTAGGCATTGATAATGCAATTATAGAAATTGATGCTCAAGAAGTTCCAATATTAGATGGATCAGCAAAAGAATTTGTTAAAATGATATTAGAAGCAGGAATTAAAGATAGTGATGCACCGATTAAATTAATTAAGATAGAGAATAGAGTTGATGTTAGTGAGGGTTCAAAGACAATTTCAATTGATAAATCGAATGTTACTTTAGATATAGATTTTGAGATAAAATATGAAAATTCATTAATTAAAACTCAAAGAAATAAAATTAGTGTTTTTGAAGATAATCTGAGTGATATTTATAATTCTAGAACTTTCTGCTTATATGAAGATATTGAAAAGCTAAAAAAATTAGGCCTTGGTAAAGGTGGAAGTTTAGATAATGCTGTAATTGTAAAAGATGGAGTTGTTATAAATGAAGAAGGCCTTAGAAATAAATTAGAATTTGTAAATCATAAAATACTAGATTGTATGGGAGATTTATATCTTTCAGGATATAAAATAATTGGATCTTTAGTTTGTTCTCAAGGAGGACATAGTTTAACATCTAAACTCCTTAATAAGATATTTTCAAGTAAAGAGAATTATTCTTTAATTGAAATAAAGGGAAAAAGTCTTCCTCATTCACTAGCTTATAAAAATCAACTAAGATCTATAGCTTAATAATTAGAAATTTTAGTAAATTCTGCTAAAATTTAGCAATGAAATTATTCATTAAAAGTTTTTTAATCATCTTTTTAATTATTATTTTTGGATGTTCTAAACCTCAAGAAAAAATATCTACTATTCAAGAAAAAGATTTAGAAATGCAGATGATAGAGGCATACAACGAAGGATTAAAAGAATTAGATCGGAATGATGTTATTTATGCTGCAAAGCGATTTAATGAGGCTGAACTTCTCTATCCTCAATCTATTTGGGCACCTAGGGCTGCATTAATGGCAGCTTATGCATATTTTTCTCAAGAATATTACAGCGACTCAATTCTAGAATTAGAAAAATTTTTAGACAAATATAAAAATCATCCAAGAAGAGATTATGCTTATTATTTACTTGCCCTAAGTCATTATAATCAAATAGTTGATGAAGCAAGAGATCTTAACCAAATTATTAAAGCAAAAGAATATTTTGATATAATTATTAAAAATTATCCTAACACTGAATTTGCAATAGACTCTGAGTTTAAATTAGAACTTATTCAAGAAATATTAGCATCTAAGGAAATGTATATTGCAAGATATTATGTTGATAGAGAAAAATGGATACCAGCAATCAATAGGTTTAAAACAGTTGTAGATGATTATGATACCACGATATATGTTGAAGAAGCATTGCATCGACTAGTGGAATTACATTATAAATTAGGGATGATTGAAGAATCTACAAAATATGCAGCTTTGTTGGGTTATAATTATCAATCGAGTGAATGGTATGAAGAAAGTTATAAAATTTTAAATAAAGAATACGTAAAAATTCCAAAAAAAGATAATTCATCAGAAGAGGATTCAATATTAAAAAAGTTCAAAGATCTGCTTAAATAGACTTGATGAAAAAAAAAATTTTAGAAAGTTATCAAAAAAAAATTAATGAATTTCAAAAACACAATAAACTATATTACGAAAAAAACTCCCCCTCTATTTCTGATAAAGAGTTTGATGATATAAAGATAGAAATTCTAGATCTTGAGAAAAAGTATTCTTATCTTAAAAGTAGTAAGTCTCCCTCAAATTCTGTTGGTTTTAAACCATCAAAAAACTTCAAAAAATTTAAACACAAAGAGCCAATGTTATCACTGTCAAATGCTTTTGATAAAGAAGATCTTATTAATTTTGAGAAAAAAATTATAAATTACTTAAATGAAAAAATTAATATTGAATATAGTGTTGAACCGAAGATAGATGGAATTTCAGCATCATTGACGTACATCAGTGGTAAACTAATTCACGGTGTTTCAAGAGGAGATGGCAAAGAAGGGGAACTCATTACTGAAAATTTAAAAACTATAAAAGATATACCTCACCAAATTAATAATACAAATTTACCAAATGAAATTGAAATAAGAGGAGAAGTTTTTATAGAAAAAAAAGATTTTGAAACTTTAAAAGAAGATTTTGCTAATGCTAGAAATGCTGCATCAGGATCTCTTAGACAAAAAAATCCAGATGAAACAAAAAAAATACCATTAAAATTTATTGCATATACATTTGGTTTTATTGATAAAAACCTTTTTAAATATCAATCAGAATTTCTTAACGAGTTAAAAAAATGGGGATTTAAAACTAGCGAACACAATAAAGTTTTTAAAAGTATAAATGATTTAATTTTGTTTCATAAAAAGTTTGAGGAAAATAGATTTAACTTAAATTATGATATTGATGGCCTAGTATATAAAGTTAATGATTTAAATTTACAAAAGAGATTGGGTTTTACCTCTAATGCACCAAGATGGGCAATTGCTCATAAATTTTCTGCAGATAGTGCTTTTTCTGAAATAATTAAAATTGATATTCAAGTTGGAAGAACGGGAGCTTTAACACCAGTTGCAAAAATAAAACCAGTCAATATTGGTGGAGTTACTGTATCAAATGCAACACTTCATAACGAAGATGAAATATTAAGAAAAGATATAAGAGTTGGAGATACAGTAAAAATAGAAAGAGCCGGAGATGTGATCCCTCATGTAATTGAAGTAGATTTTAAAAAAAGAGGAACAAATTCAAAGAAATTTATTTTTCCAACAAAATGCCCTTCTTGTGGATCAATAACGGAAAAAGAATATAACAAAATAACAAAAAAATATGATGCTGTTAGAAGATGTACAAACGAAGGTTACGAATGTGAAAAAATAGCAATAGAAAAAATTAAACATTTTATTTCAAAAGATGCTCTTAATATCGATGGTCTTGGAAAAAAAGTTGTAGAAAAATTTTGGGAATTAAAACTAATCAGATTGCCACAAGATATTTATAACCTTAATTATGAAAAGATAATAAATTTAGATGGTTGGGGAAAACTATCAGTTTCAAATTTAAAATATTCAATTGAACAATCTAAAAAAGTAAGCCTGGATAAATTTATTTTTGCCCTAGGCATCAGACACATAGGAACAGAAAATGCAAAACTAATCTCTGAATATTCAAAAAATATTAGTAAATTTATAGATATAGTAAATAAAAATAAAATCGATGAATTAATTGATATTGATGGAATTGGAGAAACTCAAATAAAATCTCTTAAAAGTTTTTTTAAAAATTCTGTAAATTTAAATGTTTTAAATGAATTAACTAAAATTTTAAAAATTGAAAAAATAGCGATTAAAAAGGATGGCAAGTTGTTTAATAAATCCTTTCTATTCACCGGAAAATTACAAGATATCAGTCGTGCAGAAGCAAAAGATTTGGTTGAGATAAATTCTGGAAATGTTGTTAGTTCAGTTAATAAAAAGCTTGATTATTTAGTAATTGGTGAAAAACCAACAAACAAAAAAATAGATCAAGCAAAAAAACTTGGAATATCTATCTTAACTCAAGACGAGTGGTCTAAACTTTTAGATTAGATCAACTAACCATTTTTTTTCTCGAATATTTAAGTATGGAGAAATTTTTGCATAAACTTCCAGATGATAATTTAAAAGGTAATCTTTTTCACTTTTTGTAAGCATTTTGTTATCGATTAAATCAGTTTCTAAAGGTGCTAGAGTTAAATTTTTAAATCTAAGTTTGCTATTTGTTTTTTTTATATAAACTAAATTTTCAATTCTAATACCAAACTTATTTTCAAGATAATAACCTGGCTCATTACTAACAATCATTCCTTCTTGAAGTTTTACAAAGTTATTTTTGGATATACTTTGTGGTCCTTCGTGTACATTTAAAAAAAATCCAACCCCATGTCCTGTTCCGTGTTTAAAATCTAATCCTATGGATCTCAGACTTTTTCTTGCAAGGTTGTCAATATTATGACCTGTCTTTTCTTTATTTATATTTGATAAAGCAACAGCGATATGTCCTTTAAGCACTCTGGTGTATAGCTCCTTGATTTTTGAATTTGGCTTTGAAAAACAAATAGTTCTAGTTACATCTGTTGTACCCCATTTGTATTGTCCTCCAGAATCAACAAGTAATAAATCTTTTTCTAAAATTTTCCTATTTGTATTTTTATTTGATCTATAATGAATGATGGCTCCATTTGGACCTGATCCTGCTATAGTGGTAAAACTTGGATAAATATAATTTTTATTTTTTTTTCTAAAATTTTCTAATTTTTTTTCAATACTTAGTTCTGTTAAATTAGATTTTATATTATTTTTAATCCAATAAATAAATTTTGTTAATGCAACACCATCTTCAATGTGTGCATCTTCCATATTTTTAATTTCAGTATAATTTTTAATAGATTTAAGTTTATAAATTGGATCCTCAAATCTTTTAATTTTAAATTTTACATTAATTAATTCTTGATAAAATATTGAACAAGTCTGATGATCGATAGAAAAGTTGCCAGGGGCAAGTTTATTAAGAGTTTCAAATATTTTGTTTTCGTCTACAAAAACTATATTATTTTTTAATTTATTTTTTATTCTTTTTATTTTGTCTAAATCTGTAAAAAAATAAATTTTTCCATTATCGCTTAAAATAATTTTACAATTTGCAACTGGAGAGTTAGGTAAATCTTTTCCTCTAAGATTTAGTAACCAGCATACATTTTCACTTGCACTAATAAAAATATGTTTAATTTTTTCTTTTTTTATAAATTGAATTAAATTTTTTATTTTTATATCACTACTTTGACCAGTAATTCTTTTATCTAAAATATAAAATTGAGAAATATTTTTTTTTAATTTTATATTTTTAAAGATTTCATTATTCACTGGAATTAGGCTACAAGAATTATTAAAATATTTTGATAAAGTTGAATAAGTGAATAATTTTGGATCAAATCCAATATTTAAATTAACTTTATTTTTTTTAAAAATATCTTTAGGCCAAACAAATGGGATTTCACAAATTTTAAAATTTTTACCAGATTGCTTTTGAGCTTGAATGGTATATCGACCATCAACAAACAGGTAGTTTTTATCTTTTAAAATAAGCGCAAAACCAGCAGACCCTGTAAATTTGGCAACATCCTCTAAATTATTTCTTATTGAGTATTCTGTAAAATATTCATCATTTTTTGGAACAACATACCCATCAATATTATTACTAATAATTAATTTTTTAATTTGATTTATCATTTAATTTTTTTTGATATCGTAGCCATCCGGGACTTCTTTGTTGATTTTCAAAGTCAATATCTTGGTTAAATTCAAAGTCATCATTATTTTCTTCAACAAAATTATTTTTTTTTTTAATATATTCTTCTGGTAATTCATCCACAAATCTTGAGGCCATGCTATCTATCCAATCCCCTTGATAAAATCTATTCATTGAAAACGATATATTTGCTAGTTTTTTTGCCCTAGTTATTCCTACATAAGCAAGTCGTCTTTCCTCTTCAAGACCACTTTCTCCTTTTTCTTCAATACTCTTTTGATGAGGAAATAAACCTTCTTCCCAACCTGGCAAAAAGACAACATCAAACTCTAATCCTTTTGATGCATGCATGGTCATTAAGTTTACTTTCTGACCCTGCCAATCTTGATCTATTGAAGTTGCAAGAGCTACATGATCTAGAAAACTTTCAAGATTATCAAATTCTTTCATTGCGTTTAAAAGTTCTTTAATATTTTCTAGTCTATTCTCATTTTCTAAGTCTTTCTTATTTTTCAACATTTCACTATAACCAGATTCATCTAAAACTATTTGTAATAATTTATTATGATTAGTTTTATTTTTTAAATCGTTTCTCCACTTTTGTAATAAATTTAACAGTGAGCTAAGACCTATTTTTGTTTTAGGTTTAATTTTGTTTTCTTCTATCAATTTTTTTGATGCAACTTCTAGCGAATATCCATTTTGTTTTGCGTAATCATTAATATTTTTTATAGTAGTATCCCCAATTGATCTTTTTGGAACATTTAAAATTCTTTCAAAGGACAAATCATCTTGTGGTTGGAAAATACATCTTAAGTATGCAATACAGTCTTTAATTTCAGCTCTCTCATAAAATTTTATTCCACCAATAATTCTATAAGGTAGACCAATTTTTAAAAATCTTTCTTCAAATTCTCTTGTTTGAAAAATTGCTCTAACTAAAATTGCAATTTCATTTAAAGAGTATAGTTTATTTAAATTTTCAATCTCTGATCCAATTTCGGTAGCTTCATCTTTTACATTTCTAAAACAACTTAAAGTAACTAAATCCCCCTCATCATGATTAGTATAAAGTGTTTTACCAACTCTATTTTGATTATTTTCAATTAATTTGGATGCTACACTTAATATATTTTGTGTAGATCTATAATTTTTTTCAAGTCGAATTATTTTCGTATCTTTGTAGACTTTATCAAATTCTAAAAAATTTTTTATTTCTGCACCTCTCCAGCTATAGATTGATTGATCGTCATCTCCTACACAACAAATATTCATATTGTGTTCAGATAAATATCTTAACCATTCGCTTTGAATAAAATTAGTATCTTGATATTCATCGACCAATATATATTTAAATTTTCTAGAATATAGATCAGCAATATCTTTATAATTTTTAAAAATCTTTACAGTATGTAAAATTAAATCTGTAAAATCAGCAGCATTTAAATCTAATATTTTTTTTTGATAGATTTTATAAATATTTAAAAAACTTTTTTCTAAATGATCTCTTTTTTTTAAAACTACATCTTCAGGATACAAGCCTTTATTTTTCCATTTATCAATAACTGCTAAAATATATTTTGGTGAAATTTTCTTAATGTCTATATCTTCAGCTTTACAGATATTTTTGATCAATCTAACTTGATCGTCTTGATCAATTATTGAAAAATTACTTTTTAAACCAACTGCATCAGCATGTTTTCTGAGCAATTTTGCGCTAATTGAATGGAATGTTCCTAGCCAAGGTAATCCAGTTGCTTCTTTTCGTAAAAGTTTTGATACTCTAATTTGCATTTCTTTTGCTGCTTTATTTGTAAATGTCACAGCTAAAATTTGATTTGGAAAAGCTTTGTGTTGTTTAATAATATGAGCAATTCTCGAAGTTAAAACCTTCGTTTTTCCCGATCCAGCACCCGCAACTATAAGTAATGGTCCATCTAAATGTGAAACAGCTTCTTTTTGATTTTCATTTAAATCTTTGAAATATTCTGAATTTAACATCTAATTTATAGTATAAGCCCTATTAATTATATGAGGAAAAGAAAAAAAATAGACTCTTCCACAGTTGTTTTAAGTACAATTATTGTTTTTTTCACAATAATTATATTTTTATCATTACCAGTTTTATTTAATTATAAAAGTCTACAAAATGAGATTGAAAAAAAATTCCTTTCAGAATTTAAGATTAGTTTAAAAATTCTAGGCGACATATCATATAGAGTATTACCTAAACCACACTTACTTATTAATAAAGCGAATCTAGATATAAATTTAGAAGATGAAAAATCTTCAATTATAGAAATAGATAATTTAAAAATTTTTGTTCCAACGAATAAAATATACGCAAAGTCTAATGTGGTTCTAAATTCTTTTGAATTTACAAATGCAAATATCAATTTTAAAATGAATGATATAATTGATTTTAGAAATCATCTTTATTTTAAAATTAATAAAAAGATTAATTTAAAAAACTTTAAACTTTTTTTATTAGATCAGGATAAAAATAATATATTAATTTCTCCAATAGAAGAATTAGAATATTTAATAAATAATAAAAATAATTCTAAGGAATTAAAAATTAAAGGAAGTATTTTTGATATAAAATTTAATTCTATTTGGAGAAGATATTATGAGGATCCAAAAAATACAACGAATGAAATTAAATTAAAAAATCCTAACATAAATATAAAAAATCTGTTTAGCTTTGAAAGTAATGAAAATTTTAAAGGCAGCACTTCTATAAATTTTTTAAATGAAGAGATTGATCTAGATTATATTTATTTTAAAAAAAGAATTAGACTTCAAAGTCCAGAGAAAAATAATAATCAAAAAATATTATTAAACTCAAGCATTGAACTAGACCCTTTTTATTTTAATTCTAATATTACTCTAAAAGACAAAACAGCAAAATTTATAATAGATTATGTATTAAATTATTTACTAAGTTTTGATAAAGAAAAAATTAAAAACTTAGATGGAAAACTAGCACTCGAGATAAAAGATTTAAAAAATCCAATCTTAAATGAAGGTATTATAAATTTTTTAATAAATGAAGGAGATATTAAAATTATTAAATCAGAATTTAATATTGAAGATGCTGGAAAAATTCAGTCGGATTTTAGTTTTTATGAAAAAATGGGAGATATTATATTTTCATCAAAAAATATATTGTATATTAATGATAAGAAAGAATTTTCCAGAAAGTTTCAGTTAAATTCAAAAAAAATTGAGAATATAGAAAAAATTTATTTTGATCTTGAAAAAAATATAGATACAGGAGAAATTTTTATTTCTAATATTTATTTAAATGATCCTAATTCTAAAAATTTTTCTGAAGCATTTATTAAAATACCTACTATCCAAGTTTTAAAAGCTTATATGAGAGATATATTTGGTTAACTTGGGCCAACCATTTTTGCTGGATTAACTATTTTATCGTAATCCTTTTCTGAAATAAGACCTGTTTTTAAAGCTTCCTCTTTTAATTTTGTGTTATTTTTTAATGCATTTTTTGCAATTTTTGCAGCATTATCGTAACCTATTTTTGGTGCAAGCGCTGTTACTAACATTAGAGAATTATCTAGATGTTCTTTAATTCTTTTTTTATTTGCCTTTATTCCTTTAACACAGTGATCACTAAAATTTCTGACGCTGTCAGATAATATATCTATTGATTGTAAAATGTTGTGAGCAATCAAAGGTTTAAATACATTTAATTCAAAATGTCCGTGCGATCCTGCTACTGTAATTCCTGTGTGATTACCGATTACTTTTGCACAAACCATTGTAACCGCTTCACACTGAGTAGG
>Ga0208880_1000075_pt1 | contig 19824 bp, 24 predicted proteins | sample Knorr_S23_td_Sur_FD_185606 | JGI IMG/M metagenome (GOLD analysis project Ga0208880, IMG submission 185606) | Marine microbial communities from Southern Atlantic Ocean transect - Knorr_S23_td_SurfaceB_ad_5m_LV_B (SPAdes) (version 2) | ecosystem: Environmental > Aquatic > Marine > Oceanic | place...
CACAATCAAATTGGTCAACACTTGTTGGATTCGCTCATCATCTCCATAAACCATAATGGGTGTCTTATATTGTCTATCAAATTCTAAAGAAACTTTGGATTTTTGGGCGCGCATTTCTAATAATTCAAACACGTTTTGAATCAATAAAACAATATCAAAATAGGTTTCCTCTAAGGCCGTATTGCCTGTTTCTAACTGAGTCAACAAGTCCAAATCTTTAATAATATAATTTAGGCGTTCGACCCCTTTATTTGCTCGGTTTAGATATTTTTTATTGATGGTCTCATCTTCTAAAGCACCGTCTAGAAGCGTCAGTATATAACTTTGAACCGTAAAAAGGGGGGTTTTCAATTCATGGGCAACATTACCCAAAAACTCTTTACGAAAAGCATCTAGGTTTTTTAAGCTGTCTATTTCTAATTTTCTTTTGGCCACCACATCCTGAACCTGTGTGATCAGATCTTCCATACCTATGGTTTCTTCTTTTGGCACGTAGGGATTTTCAGGAACCATATTGTTAAACAAGTGTGTGAGTTGACGGTAAACAGCAAACTTGATCCTTCGTCCCAAAACATAGTAACCTATGATAGCAAACACTACGGCCACCAGTAAGCAAACCCACACAAAATGATTGTCTAAACTTTCAAACCCAACTGTTAATCCGAAGACTAGGGTATTGGAGATAAGGGTAAAGAGAAAAATAATGGTTGCACAGACAAGAGCAAGGGTTTTAGATGAGTAGGTGCGCTGTGTCATAAAAGATTATACTACATACTTATAACCCACCCCTTTAATGGTTTTAAAGTGATTGTCTCCAATTTTTTCACGCAACTTTCGGATGTGTACATCTATCGTACGACCTCCAACAATAACCTCGTTGCCCCAAACTAGGTTTAGAATGATTTCTCGCTCAAAAACTTTATTGGGTTTGCTCGCCAACAAGGCCAACAATTCAAATTCTTTTCTAGGCAGTATCTTTTCTTCACCAGCGTATATGATTTTATACTCCTCACGATTGATAATCAAATCACCCGCTTGAATGACTTCAGCTTGGTTGTTGTCATTTTTGACACGACGTAACAAAGACTTCACTTTGGAAACCAATACTTTGGGTTTAACTGGCTTGGTGATATAGTCATCGGCACCTGCTTCTAGACCTGCAACTTGTGAATAATCCTCACTACGAGCAGTCAGGAAAACCACAATCATTTCATTGAGCTGAGGGATTTTTCTAAGTCGCTCACAGGTTTCAATGCCATCTAGTTCGGGCATCATTACATCTAAAAGTGTCAGGTGTGGGACGTGTTTTTTAGCCTTAGAGAGGGCTTCTACACCATTGCTTGCTGTATACACCTGATAACCTTCGTTGGATAAATTGTAACTAACGATCTCCAAAATATCGGGCTCATCGTCAACCAACAAGATTTTAATTTCCTTTTTTTTCATTTTTGCCTTAAAATCTCAAATGTAAATAAAATTTTAGGTGTAGTGAAGTTGAAAACGATTATTTAACCTAAAAGACAAACTCATTTAGGATATATGTTCTTACTTTTGATAATGTGCATTTCTACAATACAGAAATAAATTTTGAGGCCCAAGCACTTGCGCTTTTTACGCAACAGTTTGAATACAACCCTATATACCGATCATTTTGCGACCTAATAAACAAGACACCTGCCGAAACATCAGATCTTTCCCAAATCCCGTTTTTGCCCATTTCTTTTTTTAAAACACACCAAATCCTTACTGGCTCAAATGAGCCTACTCACTCCTTTGAAAGCAGCGGTACTGGCGGTATTCAAAGCACCCATTATGTGCAAGACATCAATTTGTATGAACAAAGCTTTTTAACTTGTTTTAAACAGTTTTATGGAAATATTGACCAGTATGCTATCGTAGGGCTCTTGCCAGGCTATTTAGAAAAACCCAATTCTTCTTTGGTATATATGGTGCAGCGGTTGATAGAGGCCTCCAAGGATTCTGACAGTGGTTTTTACTTAAACCAACACCAAGAATTACAAAATTTGTTGGAAGCGCGCGAGGCAGCTCATAAAAAAACCATTCTATTTGGTGTGACTTTTGCCTTAATGGATTTTGCAGAGAACCACTCATGTCATATCCCCTCAACAATAATCATGGAGACTGGCGGCATGAAAGGAAAGAGAAAAGAATTGCTTAGAGAGGAGCTACACAGCTTTCTAAAAAAAAATCTGGGAGTAAGCCAAGTCCACTCAGAGTATGGTATGACAGAGCTACTATCTCAGGCCTATGCGCTTAAAAATGGGATTTTCTACTCACCCTCGTGGATGCGAGTGTTGGTGAGAAACCCTAACGACCCTTTTGATGTAAAGCATTCAGGAAGAGGGTGTTTGAATATCATCGACCTAGCCAATAAAAACTCATGTGCTTTTATTGCAACGGACGATTTGGGAAGGGTTTATCAAGATGGAAGTTTTGAAGTGCTGGGTCGTTTTGACACTTCCGATATCCGAGGCTGTAACTTAATGATTAGTTGAAAATAACTAAGAAGTAATTTTTCTTTCCTCTTTGGAGCAACAAATATTTGTTGCAGATAAGGTTATCAGCGCTCGCCACAAATGTGTCATCTACCTTTTCCTTGTTTACTGAAACAGAACGTTCTTGCAAAGCACGGCGTGCGGCCCCATTAGAAGCTAAAAAGCCCGTAGCACCCGCCAAAAGCGAAATCACTCCGATGCCTTGATCTAAATCTGAACGGTCGAGCGTTGCCTGAGGCACACCTGCAAAGACATCTAAAAGAGTTTGTTCGTCCAAATCTTTAAGTTGATCAGAAGTAGCATTTCCGAAAAGAATTTGAGCAGCCTGTACTGCACGAGCACAATCTTCTTCAGAGTGAACCATTCGGGTAACCTCGTCGGCTAGAGTCCTTTGAAGCAGTCTTTGGTGTGGCGCTTCATTATGAGTTTTTATAACCTCTTGAATTTGCTGTTGATCCAAAAAAGTAAAAATCTTGATGTAGCGAACAGCGTCCTCATCAGAGGTGTTGAGCCAGTACTGATAAAAGCTATAGGGAGATGTTTTTTGTTTGTCCAACCAAACATTACCCCCTTCAGATTTTCCAAACTTAGTCCCGTCGGCTTTGGTGATCAGAGGACAGGTAATCGCATAGGCTTTTCCAGAAAGTTTTCGGCGAATCAGTTCAGTACCCGTTGTGATGTTGCCCCACTGGTCACTACCGCCCATTTGTAACACACAATTGTGGTGTTGATAGAGGTGTAAAAAATCATACCCTTGTATGAGCTGATAGGTAAACTCGGTAAATGACATCCCTTCTTTCGAATCAGCACCCAATCGTTTTTTAACTGAGTCTTTGGCCATCATATAATTCACGGTGAGGTGCTTGCCAATATCACGCGCAAAATCGATTAGTGAAAAGCGAGACATCCAGTCGTAGTTATTGACCAAAACCGCAGCGTTTTCATTATTGCTGTCAAAATCTAAAAATTTACCCAACTGATTTTTGAGTGCTGTAACATTTTTATCCAACGTTTCACCGTCTAACAAGTTGCGCTCCGCCGATTTTCCAGAGGGATCACCGATCATCCCTGTGGCGCCACCTACTAGTGCAATGGGCTTGTGACCAGCTCGTTGGAAATGCATTAAAATCATGATTTGAACCAAGCTGCCAATGTGTAAAGAATCTGCAGTTGGATCAAATCCTATATAGCCCGCAGTAGTACCTTCAGAAAGGACCTTGTCGGTTTCAGGCATCATGTCGTGGATCATACCACGCCATTTTAGTTCATCAACAAAATTTTTGGTCATTGAAAAATATTGATTACAAATATAGAAGCTACTACACCAATCACAAAAGACTTATACAAACTTAGCTCTACAAACTTATTTCGCAAGCTTCACAGATTGTTTTTTTGAATCGATCAATGGCGATTTTGATGTGTCTATTTTTTGAGTTTTTTTCACTGCTGTCAGGCTGTCTTTTTGATTTTCTAACATCTCTTCTGCCAACTCAATAATCTTTAGGTAACGCTTGGGTTGGGTAGCATAATAAGCATTACTGACTGCAAACTGCAAACTATCTATTCCATGATAGTCGAAAAATGAGGAATTCATTTTGATAGATTCTTTTTGACCAACAGGGCGGAAATTACGGCTCGCATTGATGAGAGATAACTCATATAGAACCTCAACCATTTTTTGTTCAGAAATCAGATTATCAGGTTTTTCTGCTTTGTTGGAACTGCATGAAGCCAAGAATAAAGCAACAATAATTAATAAATTTTTCATCTCTTGAAGGCTACTGCCATTGAGGCTTTTTGATTAGAAAATTGTCCGTTTTCATAGGCCAAGTGTCCATTGACAAATGTATGCGTCACTTGTGCCTGAAATGTTTCACCTTCTAAGGGAGACCACCCGCATTTGTAATGCAAGTTGTCTTTACTAACGGTATAGGGTGCATTTAAATCTACTAATACCAAATCCGCGAAGTAGCCCTCTCTAACATAACCACGGCGGTCTATATCGAAGAGCTGTGCGGGATTATGACATATTTTTTCGACCACTTTTTCTAACGAAATCTTGCCTTGCAAATGACATTCCAGCAAAACAGATAATGCATGTTGCACCATAGGGCCTCCCGAGGGAGCTTTGTTATAAGGGTTTTCTTTCTCAGCCAATGTGTGAGGCGCATGGTCGGTAGCTATGAGGTCGATTCGGTCATCTAATAAGGCCGCCCAAAGCCCTTCACGATCGGCTTTAGTCTTCACAGCTGGGTTCCATTTTATAAGACTGCCTTTCTCTTTGTAATCTGCATCACTAAACCAAAGATGATGGATGCAAACTTCTGATGTAATTTTTTTCTGCATCAAGGGTTTGCTTTCAAACAAGTTTGTTTCTCTAGCCGTTGACAAATGAAAAACATGCAATCGAGCGCCTGTTTCCTTTGCCAATGCAATGGCGCTGGAGGAAGACTTATAGCAAGCTTCTTCAGACCTGATGATTGGGTGACAGGCCATCGGAATGTCTTCTCCGTACTTAGAAATATGTTTCGATAGATTGGTTTGAACCATTTGCTCGTCCTCACAATGAACAGAAATGGGTAAAGCAGTGTTTGAAAAAATCTTTTTTAACACTTCGGGACTGTCCACCAGCATATTACCTGTAGAAGAACCCAAAAACAATTTGATACCTGGAACCTGTTTACCGTCCACTGCTAATAAGGCTTCCAAATTATCATTCGTGCCTCCAAACATAAACCCATAGTTTGCCCACGAAGTACGCCTAGCTATTTCTAATTTGTCATTCAACATCGTTTGGGAAGTGGTTTGGGGTTGGGTGTTAGGCATTTCAAAAAAAGTGGTAATACCCCCGGCTAAGGCCGCACGACTCTCTGTTTCTATTGTAGCTTTATGGGTAAGCCCAGGCTCTCTAAAATGAACTTGATCGTCTATCAATCCTGGTAACAAATATTTACCTGAGGCATCTATAACAACATCTGCCCGAGTGTTGATTTTAGATGCAACCTGAGCGATAAAACCATTTTCTAATAACAGATCGAGTTGCGCTATGTTGCCCTCATTAACAACTTGGGCGTTTTGGATTAAGGTGGTTTTAGGTTTACTTGGCATACCAACTTTTTATTTTCATCAAAATTATACCAAAAATTGCTTCGCTTATGATTGACCGATTCATTTTTGAAACTCCACGAATACGATCGGTAAACACAATAGGGATTTCGGTCAGCCGAAACCCTTTCTTCCAAGCTTTAAATTTCATCTCTATTTGAAAGGCATAACCCGAAAAACGGATATGATCCAAGTCGATGGTTCGAAGTACCTGAGACTTATATCCAACAAAACCAGCTGTAGTATCTTTCACAGGCAAGGATGTGATAAGGCGTACATAAATAGAAGCAAAGTAGGAAAGTAATATTCGTCCCAAAGGCCAATTTACTACCTGAATCCCTTTAACATAGCGAGAACCTACAACAACATCCGATTGGTCATTATATAGAACATTATAAAGGCTGTTCAAATCTTCAGGAGCATGAGAAAAATCAGCATCCATCTCAAATATATAATCATAATCTCTTGCCAAAGCCCAACGAAATCCATGTATGTAGGCAGGGCCTAAGCCCTTTTTTTCTGTCCGATTCTCTAAAAAAATTCGATCCGGATATTCTTTTATCACCTCCATCACAATATCTGCTGTGCCATCAGGAGATGCATCATCGACCACAAGTACAGCAAGTGATTCCCACAATCGCATCAACGATGCAAGCATTAGGGCTATATTATCAGCCTCATTGTAAGTCGGAATGATGACTATGCTTTTGTCCATATCAGATCTACACAAAAGTAGATAATTCAAAAATGCTGTGCTATAGATTGCATTTTATAATTTTGCTACATGTACGAAGCGCTTATTCGCGAAAACCACCACCTCACTTGGGAGATTAGTCTTTTCTTTACTCTTGTACTGATATTGGCTGCTATTAAGTATCTCAACCCTGATTCTTTCTATCGCCTAACTGTCTTTTGGAAAAATGATTCTTTTGTTACAAAATCATCCAGAACAAAATTGAGATCTTTAAAAATAGAAGATGTGCTTGTCTTTGTATATCGTGGACTGGTGTTTTCTGCATTCGTCTACTCTTTGCTAATTTACTGGGGTTATGGTGAACAGACTTGGTTAAATTACCCGACCATACTAGGGGTATGGGCATTTTATTGTCTGGTTAGATCCGTACTCGAATGGAGCGTTGGACTGGGTTTTGACTCCGAACTATGGATGTTGAGCGCACAACTAAGAAGATCAGTCTTTAAAGCAAAGTTGTCTTTTGTGTTGTCAGTACTATATGTGATTGGCGTGTTTGGGTTTGGTCAAGGGGGAACTTATTGGTTCGTGATTCTGATGGTTTATTCAATTCTTTTTTTATGGAATTACCAACGTTTTATCAAACCATTCTTCAGACTAGTTCAAACCCATTTTGTCTATTTTATTTTGTATATTTGCGCCTTCGAAATCGCCCCTTTATGGCTGATCGTTAAATACCTAAAGGTTTAAATTTAAAGACCCATATGAAAGTTAAAACGATTCTTGTTTCACAACCAGAGCCTGCTGTTGAAAATTCTCCCTACGGACAACTTATCGAAAAACGAAAGGTTGCTATAGATTTCAGGCCTTTTATTCATGTCGAAAGTGTTCCTGCTCGTGAGGTTAGACAGCAAAAAATAGACTTAAGTAAATTTACAGCCATCATTCTGACAAGTCGAAATGCTGTCGACCATTTTTTCAGATTGGCTGAGGAAATGAGATATCCCATTCCTAGTACGCTTAAATATTTTTGCCAGTCAGAAGCCGTTGCTTTCTATCTTCAAAAATATGTGGTCTACCGTAAGAGAAAAATTTATGTAGGTAACCGAACATTTGATGACATCATTGAATTGATTGGTAAATACAAAAATGAAAATTATCTCTTACCTTGCTCCGATGCTATTAAAGCCATAATCCCTGAAAAACTCAATAAATTAGGTGTCAACTGGACACAGGGTATTTTCTATAAGACTGTAATTAGCGACCTATCTGACTTGAGAGATGTTTATTATGATATTTTGGTGTTTTTTAGTCCATCAGGTATTGAATCGTTGTTTCAAAATTTCCCTGATTTTAAACAGAACAACACAAGAATAGCTGTTTTTGGAAATACTACCGTAAAAGCTGCCGAACAAGCTGGTTTACGTATTGATATTTTGGCTCCAACACCGAAATCTCCTTCGATGACGAAAGCTTTGGATGAGTACATCGCTCTTGCCAATAAACGCTAAGCCTTGTAGGCAACTCTAATAAGCAATAACCAAGCTGTTATTAAAGCCAAACCTCCAACGGGGGTAACCCAGCCCAAAAAACTCAGATTTACACCCATCAAGCTGTCGAGCGTTAGCATATAGATAGAGCCTGAAAACAGAACAATTCCTCCGACAAAAAATCGTGCGGGTAAACCTGTTTTCTTAAGAGGTAACACAGCCAAAATCAGTAGCGCAAGAGCATGGTAAATTTGGTACCTTACCCCCGTTTGAAAGGAGTTCAACTCATTAAAAGTAAGTTGCTTTTCAAGTACATGCGCAGCAAAAGCACCTAAAACAACACCCAAAACTGCCAAAATACTTGCTGTTATGATGAGGTTTCTGTTTTTCATGTTATTTGTTTAAATACATGCTAATGTCGTACTTTTGAATGAAAGCTCTAATCTAATGAATCATGAAACGTATCAATCAGAACATTGTTCTTGACGACATCGACAAGAAAATCATTCAATTTCTCTCTGAGAATGCTCGAAGATCAATTATGGAAATTGGAAGGAAAATTCCTATTTCCGGTGCGGCCGTTCATCAGCGAATAAAAAAGCTAGAAGATGCTGGGGTGATTACTGGCAGTCGCATTGAAATCAATACAGAAGCTCTTGGATATACAACAACTGCTTTTGTTGGGATCTACTTGGATAAAGCAGCCCACAATGCCAATGCGGTAAACAAATTGAAAAAAATTCCAGAAATCACTGAGTGTTATTACACCACCGGAAACTGGAGTGTTTTGATTAAAATTAAATGCAAAGACAACCACCATTTGATGGAGTTATTGAGTCAACAGGTACAAACCATTCCTGGGATTTCAAGAACAGAAACCTATATCTGTCTTAATCAACAAATTGACAGGGGAATTAGCTTATAGCTACCTGCGTTGGCTGGCAACTCTAAAAGCAAAATAAGCCAAAGTAGCTAGTGATCCAATAGCAGCCACCACATAAGTTCTTGCCGCCCACTTGAGCGCATCTTCTGATGCTTTGTATTCTTCTCTGGAAACTATATTTTTACGTTGAAGCCATGCCAAAGCTCGTTTGCTTGCATCGTATTCTACAGGAAGAGTTATGAAGCTAAATAAAGTTCCGAGCCCAAACATGACCACCCCCGCAACTGCCATCGGATACCCTAAGCCAGAACTGGTTAGCCCTAAACCGATAACTATAATCCATATTGAAATATTGGAGGCCACACTCACCACCGGAACGAGAGCAGATCGCATCTGAAGCCATTCATAACCTTGCGCATGTTGTACTGCATGTCCGCACTCGTGAGCAGCTACAGCTGCCGCTGCCGCATTGCGGGAATTATATACATCCTCACTCAGGTTAACTGTGCGTTTGATTGGATTGTAATGATCTGTTAACATTCCGCGAGTTGAAACCACTTTGACATTGCGAATCCCATGGTCCGAAAGCATTTTTTCTGCGATCTCTGCACCACTCATTCCATTGCGCAATGACACCCTAGAATATTTTTTGAATTTGTTTTTGAGCTGTGTGCTCACAGCCATGCTAATGATAAAAAAAACAAAAGCAATAAGATAATATCCTCCCCACATAATCAGTTGAAATTTTTAAGTATATATGCAAAAATCTTGCCAGTCATCTTTGTTTTTTTAAGATGTTAAAGATAATAAAGATTTGAATGGTTGCCGTAACCGCATTGGCGACAATTACCGACAGACTTTGTATTCGAATACCATAATAAAGCCACATACAAACCCCGAAAAACATGATCAAATACATGGACAATGACAAACCGTCAGCAGCTTTGTGACGATACAACTTGATGGCTTGTGGTAAAAAGGAAATGGTGGTCAGGAAAGCCGCAATAAGCCCGACAATCTCATCTGAATTGATGCTCAACATACCACGTTTACAATTTTGTTGGGAACAACAATGACTTTTCTTATGGCTTTACCTCCAAGCTGGTCGTGAGTTCGATCATCCGCTAGGACAATTTCTTCAATCGTTTTGGAATCTGCTGATACATCAATGTCTATTGTAAACCTAACTTTGCCATTAAAACTGATAGGATAGGTCTTGGTTGACTCTTTTAAATATTCCTGAACAGCTTTTGGGAATGGAGCTTCCACAACAGAATTTTTATGGCCTAATAAACTCCAAATCTCTTCACAGACATGAGGTGCAAATGGGGATAACAAAACGGTTAAAGGCTCCAATACCTCACGCTGATTACAGCCAAGACGCGTAAGCTCATTGACACAAATCATAAACGCACTCACAGCAGTATTTAGAGATAGTTGTTCTATATCTTGAGTGACTTTTTCAATGGTTCCATGCAGCACTTTGAGTGCTTCTTTGGATGCTTGATCTTCACTGATAAAAAATGTATTTTGATCGTGAAATAAACGCCAGAACTTATTGACAAATCCAAAAACACCCGTAATTCCCGCAGTATTCCAAGGTTTGGCTTGTTCAATAGGTCCTAAAAACATTTCATACATACGCATGGTGTCCGCACCATAGGTCTTGCAAATGTCATCTGGATTGACCACATTGTATTTGGATTTGGACATTTTTTCTACCTCGCGTTTGGCAAAAAATGCCCCTTCTTCCATCTCGAAAATGGCATCTTGAAAATGGGGCTGCCATTTTTTCAAGGCGTTTAAATCAACTGCATCATTGGAGTCGACCAACGAAATGTCTATATGGATGGGTTCCACTTTTTTGTCGTTCACCAATCCTTTGGACAAAAAAGTTTGTGTCCCTGATTTTCGATAAATAAAAGCGCTATTCCCCAAAATCATTCCTTGATTGATCAGTTTTTTAGCAAATTCCTCCACGCTCACATGACCCAAATCAAAAAGAACTTTCTGCCAAAAACGAGCATATAACAAATGGCCTGTTGCATGTTCGCTACCACCAACATAAAGGTCTACCGCACCCCAATAGTCCAAGGTAGATTTGTCCGCAAATGTAGACTCGTTGTGGGCATCCATATAACGATTGAAATACCAAGAACTTCCAGCCCATCCAGGCATGGTGTTAAGCTCTAAGGGGAATATTTGTTTGTGATCGATTTCTGCATTAGAAACCACTTCCTTTTTAAGAGTGTCCCAAGCCCAATGACTGGCGTTTCCAAGAGGTGGTGCGCCTTCAGGTGTTGGTAAATACTTTTCCACTTCTGGTAAGCGAAGTGGAAGCGCTTCCTTGGGAAGTCCTTTGGGAATCCCATTGTCAAAGAAAATGGGAATGGGTTCACCCCAATAGCGTTGCCTACTGAATACAGCATCGCGAAGCCTATAATTAATTTGGGCTGTTCCTTTTTTAGTGGCTAAAAGTTGCCGAATTACTTCTTTAGTGGCTTGGCCTACATCGAGTCCATTTAAAAAATCTGAATGGGCTATTTGAGTGTTATTTTTATCAATATGAGCCGCTTCGGATATGTCTTTATCTGCAAATATATTTTTAATTGGAAGATCAAAATGTTTGGCAAAATCATAATCACGTTGATCACCACATGGAACCGCCATCACCGCACCTGTACCATAACCGGCTAAGACATAATCGCCTATCCATATTGGTATTTTTTCTTCTGTAAAGGGATGTATAGCATAAGCTCCCGTAAACACTCCACTGATGTTTTTCACATCAGACATACGCTCTCTTTCACTTCGAGCAGCGGTGGCTTGCACATAGTTTTCAACCTCTTGTTTTTGGGCTTGTGTGGTAATTTTAGCCACCAGAGGATGCTCGGGGGCCAAGGTCATAAAACTCACTCCAAACAAAGTGTCAGGCCGGGTCGTAAACACTTCTATGAGTTCTTTGTAACCGTCTACTGTAAAATAAACAGAAGCTCCAACGGATCGACCGATCCAATTGCGTTGCATTTCTTTCAGAGGTTCGGGCCAGTCAATCGTATGTAAACCCTCTAGCAATCTTTCCGCATAAGCAGAAATACGCATGCTCCACTGGGTCATTTTTTTTCTTACAACAGCATAACCACCTCGTTCTGAAACACCATTCACCACTTCGTCATTGGCCAGAACTGTCCCCAATTCGGGACACCAATTGACCTCCGTATTGGCCAAATAAGCCAAACGGTAGTTAAGTAAGTAGGTTTCTTTTTCTTTATCCGAGTGAGCATTCCACTGTTGAGCTGTAATCTCAGCTGTGGAGGAGTCGCTATGGGCATGAAGGTTTTCCGTGCCATGCTGATCTAAATGAGCAATCAACTCCTCGATCGGTCGTGCCCTGTTCAGAGACCTATCAAACCATGAGGAAAAAAGCTGTAAAAACATCCATTGCGTCCATCGATAATAACCTGGATCCGAAGTGCGTACTTCTCGACTCCAATCGAATGAAAAGCCCAATTGATCTAATTGTTCTCGGTATCTTTTGATGTTGGCAGCTGTGGTTATTGCGGGGTGCTGACCTGTTTGTATTGCATATTGCTCAGCGGGCAGTCCAAAAGAATCATATCCTTGAGGGTGAAGCACGTTGAATCCTTTGTTGCGCTTGTATCTGGCTACAATATCACTAGCTATGTATCCTAATGGATGTCCAACATGAAGTCCAGCACCTGAGGGGTAGGGGAACATATCGAGTACATAAAACTTAGGTTTTTCTGATTGCGACTCGGCAGCAAAAGTCTGATGGCCTGCCCAGTAAGATTGCCATTTTTTCTCTATAGAATGAAAAGGATATGCCATTTGCCCAATTAACAGTTGCAAAAATACCATATATATTCAGAATATTTATAGCGCCAACGTTGGATTGGTTTTTGTAATTTTAGCCCGTCATGGGCAAACCCTTTCATGTTTATCAACGCAAACAGCTATTGAGATCCTATGTTTCAGTAGTGGTTAGCATTGGGTTGGTGTTGTTTGTGGTGGGCATTTTAGGTCTATTGGTTCTAAATACCCAGCGTGTAGCTCAACATGTCAAAGAACAAATTGTTTTAACCGTATTTCTGGAGGACTTAGCCAAAGATGTAGAGGTAGAACAACTCCAAACCATGTTGTCCTTAGCGCCTTTTACTAAATCTGCAACCTTTATATCTAAAGCTCAAGCCGCTCATGAACACAGTGCTGAAATAGGAGAAGATTTTATGGATTTTTTAGGGTACAATCCGTTAAAAGATGCTGTAGATTTACGATTAAAAGGCGAATACGTCAATACACTTAGCGTGGACAGTATCAGCACCATTATATCTAATAAATCTTTTGTAAGCGAGGTAGTTTATGATCGTCCGCTTATTGGGTTACTCAATCAAAACATAGAACGAATCAGCTTTCTTTTGTTGGTCTGTTGTGGATTCTTTTTAGTGGTATCCGTTCTTCTGATTAACAACTCTATTCGTCTATCCATCTATGCCAAGAGAATGGTGATTAAAACCATGCAACTTGTGGGTGCTAGAAAAAGCTTTATCAGAAGGCCTTTTGTAAGAAAATATGTTTTTATGGGCCTATTGGGCGCCTTACTGGCATGCGTCAATATTTGGTGGTTACTTCAGTTTACTTTGGACTACGTTCCCACTTTGTCAGAGCTTATGGGCATACAAACCGTTCTGTTGACTTTTGCAGGAGTTATAACGCTCTCTTTTGTCATCACGGCACTGAGTGCAACAATCGCTACCCAACGTTATCTGAACCTAAAGACAGACTATTTATACTAAGCTATGAAGCCGAAAAAACATTTTATTTTCAATGCCAACAACTACAAAATCATGTGGTTAGGATTGGCTTTTATTGTAGTTGGATTTGTACTGATGGCAGGGGGTGGAAGTGAAGACCCCAATGTATACTCCCCTGAAATTTTTAGCCTACGACGCATTCGATTGGCGCCGGCTCTTGTGCTTATCGGATTTGTGATTGAAGTAATTGCAATTCTAAGCTCAAAAGGACATGCAAATGATTGATTACGGAGCCTCTCTGTCAGTTTTAGAAGCTATTCTGTTGGGTATTATTCAGGGCCTTACTGAGTTTTTGCCCGTGTCGTCGAGTGGACATTTGGAGCTCGCGCAAGCTTTAATGGGTAATGGTGGCCTTAACCATCAAAATTTAATCTTTACGATTGTTGTACATGCTGCTACTGCCCTTGCTACTTTAGTCGTTTTCAAAGACGATGTTTTTGAAATTTTAAGAGGTTTACTCAAATTCAAAAACAATGAAGCCACCCGATTTTCATTACTTATCATCATCTCTATGATACCTGCTGTGGGTGTGGGTTTGTTTTTTGAAGAAACCATTTCACAGTTCTTTTTTGGCAACACTTTTTTAGTGGGTTTCATGCTTTGGATAACCGCAGGTTTGTTATTTGTAGCCGATCGTCCATTTACAAACCATCGACCCATCAATCCAAAGACTGCCGCACTGGTAGGTATTGCACAAGCACTTGCAATTCTTCCAGGAATATCGCGAAGCGGCGCTACCATCGCCTGCAGTCTTTTGCTTAAAGTCAGTCGTCCTAAAGCGGCGCGATTTTCTTTTTTAATGGTCGTTCCTCTCATTCTTGGAAGTATGGCAAAAACCATCTTGAATGGTGATCTCAGTCAAACACAAAGTCAGATGGAACTTTTGCCTTACATAGCGGGGTTTGTCGCAGCTTTTGTGAGTGGGTACCTTGCATGTACTTGGATGATTGCCTTAGTTAAGCGAAGCAAGCTTAAATACTTTGCTTACTATTGTGCTTTTGTGGGCACCTTGGCCTTGATTGCTAATTGGCTATGAATTTTGAAAAAGATTCCATCTTAGAAGGGCAAATGATTCTTGTCAATAAGCCTCTTAATTGGACTTCTTTTCAGGTGGTGAATAAAGTTCGTTGGTTGCTTCGAAAAAAACACAATCTTAAAAAAATAAAAGTTGGCCATGCGGGCACTCTCGATCCCTTGGCAAGTGGATTGCTGTTGATTTGCACTGGGAAAATGACCAAGAAAATTGAAGATCTCATGGGGAAAGAAAAAACCTATATAGGGACTTTTTTTGTTGGAGCAACCACTCCATCTTATGACCTTGAGACCAAGGTCGATAATCATTTTGCATATGACCATATCACACCCGATTTAATCGAAGAAGTAAAGAAGCAATTTGTCGGAACCATTTCTCAACAACCCCCATTATTTTCAGCGATCAAAAAAGAAGGCAAAAGGCTTTATGAGCATGCTCGTGCCGGAGAGCAGGTCGAAATTCCAAAACGCAATGTAGTTATACATGAATTTGAACTGACTCGCGTTGCCTTACCTGAAATAGATTTTAAAATTTGCTGTAGCAAAGGCACATACATTCGCAGCATTGCAAACGATTTTGGAAAAGCTTTAGATTCGGGTGCTTACCTTAAATCGCTTTGTCGCACCGCAATTGGGCCCCACAGCCTTGAAGAAGCATTCAGTATCGAAACCCTAGAGGCTCTCATAAAATCTTAGCCTATTTAAATATGAAAAAAAAACATCGATGTAGTTGGTGTAGTGGTTACGCAGACTACGAAAAATATCACGATCAAGAATGGGGCGTACCGCTTCACGATGACCAAAAATTATTTGAGTTCCTAATGCTAGAGACTTTCCAAGCGGGTCTTAGTTGGCTAACCATTTTGCGAAAAAGAGAAAATTTCAGAAGGGCGTTTGATGGCTTTGATGTAAAACGTATTGCCAACTACAAGGTAAATAAAATAGAAAAGCTTATGGCTGATAAGGGAATTGTTCGAAACCGCTTAAAAATCCTAGCTGCTATTACCAATGCACAAGCCTTTATCGAAATTCAAAGGAAATTTGGATCGTTTGATAAATACATTTGGGGTTTTGTAGATTATAAACCTATTCAAAATCGTTTTACCCAGTTGAGTGAAATACCAACAAAAACAGCTCTCTCAGACTTGATTAGCAACTCACTCAAACAACATGGGTTTAAATTTGTGGGCAGTACCACGGTGTATGCCCACATGCAAGCCACAGGAATGGTCAACGACCACTTGTTGGGATGTTTTAGGTATAAAGAAATTGAATCCTTAGGGCAGGTAACTTAAAAATTCTTGTCTAGGAATTGGGACGGCTCCCATGCTAGATAAGTGTTGAGTAGGCACCTGACAATCAATGATTTTGTAGTGATTTTTTTTGAGTTCACGTGTAAGATAAATAAGAGCTGTTTTGCTAGCATTGCTGGCTTTAGAAAACATACTCTCTCCACAAAACACAGTTCCTAAATCAATTCCATAAAGCCCACCAACCAATTGACCATCTTGCCACACTTCTACAGAGTGTGCATGCCCTTGCTCGTGCAAAACATTATAAACATCCATAAGTCCTTGAGTAATCCAAGTCCCATCTTGACCAAAACGTTTGACCTTAGCACATGCTTGTACAACCTCTTTAAAAGCCTTGTTGAAAGTAACTTCAAAAATTTCTTTTCGAAGTAGTGCACGCATGCTCTTAGAAATTTTTAATTGATCTGGAAAAAGAACCATTCGTGGATCTGGGCTCCACCAAAGCAAAAAATCGTCCGATTCAAACCAAGGGAAAATACCCTTTTTGTAGGCAAGTAATACGCGGTCAGGGCGCAAATCGCCCCCTACAGCAACAATACCTTCTGGAGAGGCTTGCTCAGGCGCAGGAAACAACAATGCATCTGTCAGGCGGTACATGTTGTGTGAGTTCGAGGTTTAGAATGGTAAGTCATCAGGAGCATCCATATTCACCTCGTCTGCTGGATCAAATGGTGGTGGTGGATCGGGAGTTCCTGATTGGTCTAAGGATTCGATACGCCATCCTTGAATGGAATTAAAAAACTTGGTTTCTCCTTGGGGGCTTTGCCATTCTCTTCCACGTAAATTAATACCAATTTTGACACGCTGCTCTTCTTTAAAAGTATTTAACAAGTCGCACTTGTCCTGAACAAACTCTAGGAGTAGGTGTTGGGGATATTGCTCCTCTGTAGTGACAACCAACTCACGTTTTCGAAAGCCATTGCTTCCGTATTCTTTGGTTTCGTAAATGTGTTTAATTCTTCCTTGAATTTCCATGTTTTTTGTCTTATTTGGACCTCAACAAATCTAATAAATTAGAGGGGATTTTGTTCTTAAAAAATAAATTATATTCGTTAGGTAAAATGAATTTTCAAAACTTTTCTTTGAGAAACAACAGCCAATGGCTCTTAATTTGTGTGTTGGTCTTGGTTGTTTTCATTATTTTATGGAATCTTTACTTACTTGTACAACAGACAGAAAGTGATGAGCGCCAACGTATGGAACTATGGGCGCTGGCCCAACAGCAGTTTACCAAAGACATAGACTTAAACGATGATGTTGACCCATTGATTTTTAATGTATTAACAAGCGAGAACAACATTCCTATGATTGTGGTAGATGCCGATGAAAACATTGTGTCTTTTAATAATATAGACCCACAGAGGGCCGTCGCACGCGATTCGGCATTTCTGAAAAAAACTTTGGAACGAATCAAAAGAGAAAATCCGCCAATAGATATTGTATATGAGAATACCATCAATCAGCAGATGTATTATGGAAATTCGTCTTTGCTAAACAAATTGCGTCTATACCCATTGGCTTTATTTTTGGTGATAATGATTATGGGCATCTTATTGTTTGTCTACTTAAGAGCCTCGCAAATAGCACAACAAAACAAATTATGGACGGGAATGGCTAAGGAAACAGCCCACCAAATTGGGACCCCTCTCTCCTCTTTATTAGGATGGGTTTCGCTGTTGAAATCCAAAGGGGTTGAAGAGGCCAGTCATATGGAAAAAGATCTCAATCGCTTAGAAGTAATAACGCATCGTTTTTCAAAAATTGGATCCCTGCCTTCGTTAAAACAAACAGACATAGTTGCTGTCACTTTAGAAGTGTTTGAATACATTAAACTTCGTACTCCAAAAGGGATTGAATTATCTTTTCACTCTCAAATAAAAAGCAAGAACATCCCTCTAAACAAAGAATTATACAGCTGGGTAATCGAAAATCTTATAAAAAATGGCATTGATGCCCTTAAAGACAAAGGAAAAATTGAATTAAAAGTTCTGGAAAACCAAAAAAATATAGAAGTGTTGGTTCAGGATTCAGGAAGTGGAATTCCAAAAAAAATGCAAAAAAAAATCTTTAAACCTGGCGTGACCACCAAAAAGCGAGGTTGGGGATTGGGATTGCCGCTGGCCAAAAGAATCGTAGAAGAATATCACAGTGGCAAAATTTCTCTTTTAAAAACTGGAAAAGCACAAGGCGCGTGTTTTAAGATTGAACTGCCGCGCTAAAGCTGCGCCTTAATTTTAGTTACCAGTTCTTTAAAATCTTCATCTGACAACTTTACTTTGGTTTGAAAAGTCATCTCATGCATTTCATTCAGTGGAATTAAATGAACATGCGCATGAGGAACTTCCAGTCCTACAACCGCCATTCCCACACGCTTGCATGATACTGCTTTTTTCAAGGCGCCTGCAATATGTTTTGAAAACTGCATGAGTTTTATGTAAAGATCGTCATCAAGATCAAAAAGTTTATCCACTTCTTTTTTGGGAACGCAAAGCACATGACCTCTCGCATTGGGATTGATGTCCAAAAAAGCATAACAATCCTCGTTTTCGGCAATCGTATAAGCAGGCAATTCACCTTGAATGATTCGTGTAAAGATCGATGGCATGCCTAACTATTGATAGAAATAATTTCAAACTTAAGAACTCCGTTCGGAACGCTTACCTCGGCAATTTCACCAACTTGTTTTCCCAATAGTCCCTTGCCAATGGGGGAGCTCACAGAGATTTTTCCACTTTTAAGGTCAGCTTCACTTTCTGCGACCAAAGTGTAAGTCATCTCCATGTTATTGGTGGTGTTTTTAATTTTTACTTTAGACAACACATGAACCTTGGATTGGTCTAATTGAGATTCGTCTAAAAGACGTGCAGAGGCTAAGGTTTCTTCGAGTTTTGAGATCTTGAGTTCCAAAAGTCCTTGTGCTTCTTTTGCAGCGTCATATTCTGCATTTTCACTCAAATCCCCTTTGTCACGAGCCTCAGCGATGGCTTGAGAGGCTTTTGGACGCTCTATGTCTTTCAATTGATTGAGCTCATCTCGCAATTTTTTTAGTCCTTCGGCTGTATAATAAGATACTTTACTCATGATTGACGATTTAGAAACAAAAAAATCCCAGAACGAACGGGATCTATAACAAATATACAAAATTCCTGTTTTTCAGCGTTTTAGTTTTTATATTGCTATCGATGAAGTGGCGAATGATTTTAGTATTGTTTGTATTTATGACAAGTTGTGAAGACAATGTTATAGAACGAAACCCCTACTTGCCAAATTACAGTTTTGAATATGAATTCAACCTAAACTTACCTCAATACGACAACCTCCGGTTCACAGGTGGTACGCACACGATTAACGAATTGGGTGTCAAAGGGGTTCATCTATACAATCTTAATGGCAGTCAGCTTATGGCATGGGAAGCTAGCTGCCCAAACCATGCTCCGAACCAATGCAGCTCAACATCAATCAAAGGAATAGAAGCCCATTGTGCTTGTGATGATTATTTGTACAGCCTAGCCACAGGTCAGCCCTTATCAGAGGGGGCTGTGCATGGGTTGGTCAATTATCGCGTGCGACGCAATGGAAACCAAGTGTTGATCTATAATTAAAATCGAACGGTCACTCCTGTTAAAAAATGAAAGCCTGCCTGCGGGTAATAACCTGCCCCTTCAATGGTCTGAACCATTCCCGGATTGCTCCACGTATCATCATAGGTATAAAAATACCCGTTGGATACGTAAGTCGCATCAAATACATTGTTTAGCAACAATTGAAAAGTCAAGGATTTACACCAAGCCGCATCGAGCTCATATTGAACACCAATGTCTTGGGTGGTATAGGAGGGCAACTTAGACAGCTTCGCATCAATATTCCCCATATATTGCTCTCCAACATGCTTTGTGAACAATGATATTGTCAAAGACTCGCTGGGTGTATAAATGATCTGACCTGCACCTACCACACTCGGC
>Ga0208880_1000078_pt1 | contig 19625 bp, 27 predicted proteins | sample Knorr_S23_td_Sur_FD_185606 | JGI IMG/M metagenome (GOLD analysis project Ga0208880, IMG submission 185606) | Marine microbial communities from Southern Atlantic Ocean transect - Knorr_S23_td_SurfaceB_ad_5m_LV_B (SPAdes) (version 2) | ecosystem: Environmental > Aquatic > Marine > Oceanic | place...
CGCAAGACATTGAAGGACGTATTACAGAACTTGAAGGTTTCATTGAAACAGAACAAAAAGTAATTGACGATGTTCGTGAAGAAAAGTTTGGATATGAAAAAGAATATCGTAAACTTGAAGCAGAAGTAGGACCTATCAAGTATATTGCAGAATTCATATATGGTGAACAGGCAGACCAAAATTTATTAGAGGCCGCTGTCCGTTGGGTGATTATAATTATTATATTTGTATTTGACCCACTGGCCGTTCTCTTACTAATTGCATCACAGTACACGTTCAATTGGTATAGAGAAGATAAAGGCGGTAGTTTGCCGGGAAAGCCAGAGCCGGATCCAGAGCCAAGTGATCCAGACCCACAACCAGAAGTAGAAGAACCAGAAGAAACAGTCGAAGTTGAAGAACCTAGACCAGAACCGCAACTTTCAAAAAAAAAGAACGGACAATATCTGCTCTGGAACGACTTAGATCCTGATCCTGTAGAACCCAAAGAAGAAGTTGAAGAAGAAAAGTATGTTGATCCTAATCAACAGGAACTAGACTTTGATGCAAAACCTGAGCCTAAGCCTGCAGAACAAAAAGGATACCTACCAACTATTAATCCTTTCTTTTATGATAAAGAAGCAGAACAAGAAAAACAAAAAAGAAAAGCAGAAGTTCATCCTGATATAAAAGTTGCTGAAGAAATACAAAAAGCAATGGAAGGCGAAGGAGATGATCTAGATAAATGGAATAATTGGGTTGAGAAAGCAAATGAAGAAGCCGAAAAGAATCCAGAAACAACAGGTAAAGAACAGTTTACAGAAGTCATTGAACCTACAGGATTTATTCAAAATGAAGAACAGAAAAACGAATCTGTTTTTAATAAAATAAATCAAGCAAGAAAAAATATCGATTTGAGTAAAATTAAAGAACTAGAGATTACCGAAGAACAATATCGTAATGCTTCACAATTACATATCATAAAGTTAATCGAGAGACTTAAAGCAGGACTAATTACTATTGATGAAATTAGTAATCAAGAAGCCAAAAAAATTAATGATATGATTAACAAGCAATAGGATATAACGTGCCAAGTAAAATTAACTTAATCACACCACCGGACACAATTCACAATAACAATTTTTCTTTTGTTATGATTAACACCACACCAGCAGAACAAGAAAAAACAAGTTACTTTCTTGCCAAGGAAGGTGATAACAAAGAAATCAATGTGTTTGTTTATAACAACGAATCTAACCCAACTTGGTTGCTTAACCACGTAAATGGCAAACATCATACCTACATTAATGTTGACAACTGCCTAGATATTAGTGTAAAATATATAAGTTATATGATGAGTCAGAGTAATGTTTACTGGAGCACAAACGACAATAATAGCAAGGAACTATTTGGTTTGATCAACACAAACTTTATAGATAATATTGATACATTTTTAAAAAGAGTATATCCTAATGAGCAACAAGACAACAACTAATAAAACAGATACTAAAAAGTATCTGTGCCATTTCTGTGGCAAGAATCGTGAAGAAGTTAAAAAACTAATCGTAGGCACCGAAAGTGCCATTTGTAATGAATGTGTTGAACTATGTTGGAATATTCTTGCTGAAGAAAAGATTGCACCTCTAGACGGTGTTAAACAGTTATTAGACACATCAAAACTAAATCCAATTACCATAAAGAAATTCTTAGATGAATATGTGATCGGACAAAACGAAGCCAAGGTTGCGTTAAGTGTAGCAGTAGCACAACACTACAAAAAACTTGGCAATCCTACAAAAGATTTAAAATTAGAAAAAACAAATGTAATGTTAATGGGTCCAACTGGTTGTGGTAAAACACTATTAGCAAAATCTATCGCTGACTATCTTGAAGTACCGTTTGCAGTATGCGATGCAACAACTTTAACTGAAGCAGGGTATGTAGGTGATGACGTTGAAAGTATTATCACAAGACTTATAACTGAAGCAGATGGTGATGTTCATTTAGCAGAACGTGGTATAGTTTTTATTGATGAGATTGATAAAATTACAAAGAAATCACAAAATGTAAGTATTACTAGAGATGTAAGTGGTGAAGGTGTACAACAAGGATTATTAAAAATTATTGAAGGAACAAAAGTTCGTGTTAATGCAACAGGGAATAAACGTAAACACCCTGGGCAAGAAATGGTAGATATTAATACAGAAAATATTCTTTTTATTGTTGGTGGAGCATTTATTGGATTAGAAAAAATTCTAAATGAACGAACAAATAAAAAGGGAATAGGATTTGGAGCAGAACTGTCCGATGATAATCAAGATTCGGATCTGTCCAAAGTACAGCCAGAAGATCTAATAAAATATGGATTTATTCCAGAATTCATTGGTCGTTTTGGCTTAATTACTCACGTAAATGAGTTGACAAAAGAGCAACTTTGTAGTATATTAAAAGAACCTAAGAACGCATTAGTAAAACAATTTGCGTACTTGTTTGGGTTAGATAAAATTGGCCTTGAATTTACTGATGAAGCAGTAGAGGCAATAGCAACAAAGGCCAAGGAGTTAAAAACTAACGCAAGAGGTTTAAAAAACATTATGGAGAACATTTTGTTAGAGTATCAATACAATGCAACAGAGTTGCAAGAAAAGGGTTTAGAAAGTCTTACTATTACGAAAGACACAGTAGTAAAAAACGCTGAGCCGGTATTAATATATAAAAAGAAAACGGAAACAAATGGGAAAAAACATTAAGGTAAGAACAATGGCACAGGTGAAAGATCCTAAAGAAGCGGGTCTGGCGGTAGTCGTTAGAGGAACTTCTCCTTTTGATTTTCAAAAAGCACTAAGAAAATTTAAAAGAAAAGTTGCTGATAGTGGCGTGTTACAGGAAATTAGAGATAGAGAGCACTACGTTAAACCATCAGCCAAACGACGTGAAAAGAAAAAAGCCGCAGTACGCAGAGCAAAACGCCAACGTCTTTTAGAAGAACTAGAATTTAGTAACCGTAAGAGGTAGTAATGTCTACTCACGCAATGATTGACCTTGAAACTCTAGGAACACATCCTGATTGTGTTATCCTAACATTAGGTGCAATCAAATTTAATCCTTTCACAAACGAGGAACCACATAACGGCATTTATCAAAAGATTAATATCGATGAACAGGATGCCTTAGGACGTTCACAGGACGAAAGCACTATCGAATGGTGGGGCAAACAATCCAAGTCAGTGCAAGAAGAAGCATTCACAGAAGAAGGTAGAATTGGTCTAGATCAAATGACAAAAGAAATTAACAAGTTTCTTGTTGGAGTTGATGTTATATGGGCACAAGGTCCTGCCTTTGATATTGTTATATTAGAAGATCTATACAGACAACTCAAACAACCTATTCCTTGGAACTTTTGGCAAATAAGAGATAGCAGAACACTTTTTAGTTTATTACCAAAAGATCCACGCAAAGGCATTCAGCAAGAGGCACATAATGCTCTTGCAGATTGTTACTACCAAGCATTATCGGTTCAGAAAGCATATAAGGAGTTAGGTATCAATGCGAATTGAAGCAGATTTAAAACTAGATTATTCAGACGTACTATTAAGACCAAAGCGTTCAACACTTGGCAGTCGTAAAGATGTAAGTGTGGAAAGAAGTTATAAGTTCCGCAACTACACACCACAAGATATGAGTGTTGAATCAATCAAAAATAAACCTAACTATGTTGGTGTTCCTATTATGGCCGCTAATATGGATGGAGTTGGAACATTTGAAATGGCAGACGAACTTGCAGAGTTAGGTTTGTTTACCTGCCTAGTAAAAACATATGAAGTAAACGAACTTGTAAGTTTCTTTGATCCAGAAAGTTCAATCCTAAAAGATAAACGCAGAGAACACGTTGCATACTCAATGGGTATTACACAACGTGATATGGATAAGTTTTTACAGGTAATGGAACTTACAGATGGTGGTATCAAATATGTTTGTGTTGATGTAGCAAACGGTTACACAAAGTTCTTTGCAGAATATATTGAAAGTTTACGTAATCAATTTAGTAGTATTGTAATAATCGCAGGTAATGTTGTTACAGGCGATCAAACCCAAGAACTAATTTTAAAAGGAGCAGACATTGTTAAAGTTGGTATTGGTCCTGGTAGCGTGTGTACCACTCGTATTCAAACAGGCGTTGGCTACCCCCAACTCTCAGCAGTTATTGAGTGCGCCGATGCCGCCCACGGTCTTGGCGGACACATCATTGCAGATGGAGGATGTACTTGTCCAGGAGACATATCTAAGGCTTTCGCTGGAGGTGCCGATTTTGTTATGCTTGGAGGAATGTTGGCAGGTCACGATCAAGGTGGGGGAAACGTCATCTCTAAACACTTTGCCAACGGAGAAGCAACACTACTAGACAATGGAAATTTTCTTCCGCATTATGAAGAAAAGAAATTTGTACAGTTTTACGGTATGAGTTCAGATGCCGCAAATAAAAAACATTTTGGAGGGTTAAAGGATTATCGTTCTAGTGAAGGGCGTGAAGTTCTTGTACCTTATCGTGGTAAAGTGGCTACCACGGTCCAAGATATACTAGGTGGGTTAAGAAGTACCTGTACCTATGTTGGAGCACCTACGCTGAAACAACTCAGTAAGTGTGCAACTTTTGTAAGAGCCACAAACCAGTACAACAAAGTGTTTGTTTAATAATTAATAGTCTTACCGACTAAGGAGTTAATAACATTATGAATGACAATTTCTCGATCCCCGAGATCACGTTTCAATGCCGTGTAGGCGACGAACAACCAGAAGAAGGTGGTTGCCCAATTGGTGGCGAGTTTGTAGGTAAAACTACAACAGATCTGTTTGCTGGTAAGAGAGTATTAGTATTCTCACTACCAGGTGCATTTACACCAACCTGTTCAACCTATCAACTTCCAGGGTTTGAAGAAAATTATGAAACTATTATTGACAACAATATCGACGAAGTTTATGTGTCGAGTGTTAATGATAGTTTTGTAATGAATGCTTGGGCACAACACCTAGGCATTAAAAATATCAAAGTTATTCCAGATGGCAACGGCGAACTTGCTGAGTCATTGGGTATGCTTATTGATATGAGTGCTGTTGGTTTTGGTAAGCGTTCAAGACGTTTTGCTGTTGTAATTAACGATGGTAAAGTTGAAAGAATGTTTATTGAGCCAGAAGCAAGTGCGGATAATCCAGATCCATATGGTGAAACTTCACCTGAAAATGTAATGGAATATTTAAATCACAAAATGATTGAAGCCGCTTAATAAGGGTGGTGATCGTCTTTGCCCATTGTAATATCAAATACAATACAAGCAAAGGCGATCACTATTCCTAAACTTATTATTCCCCAAAAGAATGGTTCATTAAAGATTAGATAGAGTAGTACTTCTACTCCGTCCATTTGGGTAAAATCTGGTCTTATTTCAGCCACGCAATCCTTTTGCCTTCATTAATACGTCTTTCGTATTCTTCTACGCTACCAGGATATCTCCAGGCCCAAATAGCAACACCTAACATAAAGAGTCCTGAATACAGAACAGCCTTTAGGTTACCAGTCGCGTGATATGTAACGGCAAGGGTTGAAGCCATAACAATTACCATTGCATATTTTCCTCTTGTAGGAAATACACGTTTCTTATTCCAGTTGGTTAAGAATTTACCAAACCAAGGATGGTTGTATAACCACGCTTCCATTTTAGGTGAACTCTTTGCGAATGCCCAAGCCGCCATAACTAGAAAGATTGAAAAAGGAATGCCAGGAGTGACAAATCCTATATAGGCCATACCCACGCAAAAGAAACCAAATCCGAGGTATAGATATTTTTTTATTTTATTCATATTACTTTGTGCCTTTCCAACACTATTAATAATTTATCCACAAGTTCGTCCATCATACCGTTAGTATGATTTGGAGTTGGAGTAAAGCGTAATCTTTCTGTTCCAACATCGACCGTAGGATAATTTATTGGTTGTACGTATATTCCGTCCTTATATAGTAAATCATCAGATATCTGTTTGCACTTAACAGCGTCATTAATCATAACAGGAACTATGTGACTGGGGTTTTCCAATATTGGTATACCTGCATCACGGAATTTTTGTTTAAGGGTGTTTGCCCTTTCCATAATGGATTCACGTAAATTTGAATGTTCTTTGACATAACGAATCGAAGCAAGAGCACCAGCACATAATACAGGACTCAAACTTGTTGTGAATATAAAAGCAGGTGCTAGTGATCTAATAGCATCTATAAAAGGTGTCTTAGACGCAATATAACCGCCCTGTACGCCGAATGCTTTAGCAAGGGTGCCGTTTACTATATCAACATCAACATCGTCACGCTCTGTGACGCCGCCGCCATTTTGGCCGTACAATCCTACTCCGTGGACTTCGTCCAAATAGGTTAAGGCATTGTGCTTTTTACATAACTCAACAATCTCTTTGATCGGAGCAATATCTCCGTCCATTGAATACACACTTTCAAACACAACCATTTTAGGTCCTGTAACTTGTCTTAATCTTAATTCCAATTCTTCTAGATCATTATGGCTCCAAATTACCTTGTTGGCCCTGCTGTGTCGAATGCCTTGTATAATGCTTGAATGATTTTTGCTATCGCTGATAAAAGTAATATCAGGTATAACTTTAGCAATAGTTTCTAGCGTGGTTTCATTGGCATTAAAGGCACTCGTAAAAAGCAAAGCACTTTCTTTGTTATGCAGTTTAGCCAACTCGGCTTCTAGTGCCACGTGATAGTGTGTTGTGCCTGATATATTTCTGGTACCACCGCTACCAGCACCTGCTGTATCCAACGCTGTTCGCATAGCATCTAAAACGAACTGATGTTGACCCATACCTAGGTAATCATTCGAACACCAATTTGTAATCTTTTTGATTGCGTATTTTGAATACCAAATAGCATTTGGAAATTCACCACGTTCACGAAGTATGTCATTGAACACTCGATATTTTCCAGATTCTTTGAGTCCTTCTAATATCTTTTCAAATTTTTCTATATGTTCCATTGTTTACTCATTATCTACGTATATTATATTTAGCGTGTTTTGGCTCGAAAAGATCCATTTCTCTCTTGACAAATCCAACTCTAGCATTATATAATATACAATAAATTAAATATAATGCAATAAAACGCTTTATAGGTTTTATTTTTTACTTTGCTAACTAGGAGGAAATAAAGTATGTCAATTAGACCGATTCGTGATAGAATCCTTGTTCAACCTGAAGAGGAAGAAACAAAAACAGCCGGAGGTATCTTTATCCCGGACACAGCCAAAGAAAAACCAATGCGTGGTAAAGTCATCGCAGTTGGTGATGGTAAAGTAACTGATGATGGATCAGTTGTACCTATGGCAGTAAAACTCGGTGATACAGTGCTCTACGGTAAATTCGCAGGTACTGAAGTTAAAATTAATAACGAAGAACGCATTATCTTAACAGAAGATGATGTAATGGCTATTGTAGAATAAGGAGAACAATCAATGGACGCAAAAGAAGTAAGTTTCGGCTCGTCAAGTCGAGAAAAATTAATTAAAGGTGTAGACACACTTGCAAATGCTGTAAGAACTACACTAGGTCCTAAAGGTCGTAATGTTATCATTCAGAAACAATTCGGCGGACCACAAGTAACAAAAGATGGTGTTACTGTTGCAAAAGAAATTAAGTTGAAAGATCAACTTGAAGATATGGGTGCTCAAATGGTTAAAGAAGTAGCATCACGCACAGGCGATGACGCAGGTGATGGTACTACAACTGGTACTGTTCTAGCACAGGCTATTGTTAAAGAAGGTATGAAGTATGTTACCGCTGGTATGAATCCTATGGATTTAAAACGTGGTATTGATAAAGCAACAGCATCTATCATTGCACAATTAGATAACATTTCAAAGCCAATTCAAGATCACAAAGAGATTCAACAGGTTGGTAGTATTTCTGCTAACTCAGAAACAACTATTGGTGATATGATTGCTGAAGCAATGGAAAAGGTTGGCAAAGACGGTGTTATCACAGTTGAAGACGGTAAAGCACTACAAGATGAATTAGAAGTTGTAGAAGGTATGCAGTTTGATAGAGGTTATCTATCTCCGTACTTTATTAACAACGGCGAAAAACAACTTGTAGAACTAAACGAACCTTATATTTTAACAACTGATAAAAAAATTAGCAATCTACAGGAATTACTTCCTACACTAGAAAAGATTGCACAATCAAGCAAACCACTTTTAATCATCGCTGATGAAGTTGAAGGTGAAGCACTTGCTACATTGGTTGTTAATACTTTACGTGGTACTATTAAAGTATGTGCTGTTAAGGCACCTGCTTTTGGTGACAGACGTAAAGCATATCTACAAGACGTTGCTACACTAACAGGTGGTGTTGTTGTATCCGAAGAAGTAGGTACTACATTGGATAAAATTTCATTAGAAGATTTAGGTAAAGCAAAACGTGTTACTGTTTCTAAAGAATATACAACTATCATTGATGGTGCAGGTAAACCAGAAGAAATTACAAACCGCATTGAAACTATTAAAACGCAAATTGAAGATTCTACATCTGCATACGATAAAGAAAAACTTCAAGAGCGTCTTGCTAAACTTACAGGCGGAGTTGCAGTAATTAAAGTTGGTGGTGCAACAGAAACTGAAGTTAAAGAAAGAAAAGATCGTTTTGATGATGCCTTACACGCAACTAGAGCCGCGGTAGAATCTGGTATTGTACCAGGTGGTGGCGTAGCACTACTTCGTGCTAAGACGGCTATCGGTGATCTTAAAGGCGATAATGCTGATCAAGAAGCAGGTATTAAAATTGTGCTTGATGCGGTTGAATCACCTATTAGACAAATTGTTGCAAACGCAGGTAGTTCACCTGATGTAATTGTAAACAAGGTATTAGAAGGGGATACTAATTTTGGTTATGATGCCGCTACTGACAAGTACGGTGATATGCTAGAACTTGGTATTATTGACCCTACAAAGGTTACAAAGACGGCATTGTTAAATGCTTCAAGTATTGCAGGATTGTTGCTAACAACTGAATGCTCAATTACTGTGGTACCAGAAGAAGGTGACAAAAAGCCTGCTATGGACCCAAATATGATGATGTAATTTAGGTTATATTGTGGGTCATTATTTGGCCCACAATTACCTATTTTTGGTTACTTTTTTTAATATTTGCTCTTGTAATTTAAAAAAAAGTAACTATATATAATATGTACAACAAATGTTGTATAAATAAAAATGTAGGTTGCTTGATAGGACCTACGTTATAATAACTTGCTTAATAAGGAGGACAAGAAAATGACAAACAAATCCCTATCAATCTTTAATCAACTAAGACCCGTAACTGTTGGGTTCGATCCTATCTTTGATAGATTCGAAAGAATGTTCGATGACGACTTCTTTAACACACCATCAGTTAACTACCCACCATACAACATTGTAAGAACAGGTGAATACACTTACAATATTGAAGTTGCTTTGGCTGGTTTCAACAAAAAAGATATTGATGTATCCTATGCAGATGGTGTAGTAACTATCAAATCTGTACACGAAACCAAAGAAGACAAAGAAGAAAAAGATGGTGTACAATACAGAGGCATTTCAAAAAGACACTTTACAAAGTCTTTTTCAATCGCTGATGATGTAGAAGTTAAAGGTGCTGAGTTGAAAGACGGCCTTTTACAAATTGCTATGGAAAGAATTATTCCAGAAAGCAAAAAGCCAAGAACTATTGAAATCAAGTAAGTAGTTTTGATTGTGGGGGAGAGTTTTGGTACTCTCCCTCATATTTAGATATTGATTTATTGTGACTTTTGTGTTACAATAAATACACTTAATAAGAGGTATAAAATGACAACTTCAGCAGATACAATAGTAAAAGAAAAGATTGGTCAAAAGTTTAAAGAACCCGGCTTATACAAGGTTGTATTTTTAAATGATAATGTAACACCTATGGACTTTGTTGTTCAGGTGCTTAAAGATATTTTCCATCATTCTGGACCAAAAGCAGATGCTATTATGAAAGAGATACACAATTCTGGTAGCGGTATTGCTGGAGTTTATCCATACGAAATAGCAGAACAAAAGGGTGTAGAAACAACCGTACTTGCCCGTGAAAATGGATTTCCGCTCGGAATTAAAATTGAAGAAGAATAAACTCATTAAATACTGCTGATGAGTAATCTTAAAGAACTAACCTGGGAACATCATAAAAACGCAGAGCGTCAAGACTTTGTTAAAGTTCTTATGGGTGGTAAGATATCAAACGAATTGTACGCAACCTATCTATACAATCAACATCCACAGTATAATATAATCGAAGTAATGGGTATGATGCACGGACTTTTACCAGAGGGTGCAAGACGTGGTCCTGCTATTATGGAAGATTATCAAGAACTTTGGCCACACAAAGATAGAGCACCTCAGTTGTGTGAAGTGGTAAAAGATTATCTAGATCACGTAAGAACTATTATGAACGATCCGGATAAGATTATGGCACACATTTACGTTCGTCATATGGGAGACCTAAGTGGCGGACAAATGATTGCAAAACGTGTTCCTGGTGAAGGACGTTATTATAAGTTCGATAAACCAGTGGACGAAATGAAAGAAGAAATTAGATCCAAGTTAAATGATAGTATGGCCGACGAAGCAAAAATTTGTTTTGATTTTGCTACAAGGTTGTTTAAAGAACTACACGAACTTGGAGATATTAAATGAGTTCTATTTGGGATAGACTAATAACTTGTAAGGACGAGATCCTTAACATATTCGACGAATACGCAACAGAAATTCAAGAAGAAGGACTAACACAATTTAATCAACCTGAGAATGGTTGGATCAATCGTGTATGGGCAAACAAAGATGTGCGTAGAGCACACATTGATGTTGTTGATGCACGTGAAACAAAAGGTCTTTGGATGATGCACGTATGCTGTTTTCCTGTGCTAACAAATGATGCACCCATATACGGTTTTGATGTTATTGCAGGCAAGAACAAAATGACAGGTGCCTTCCACGACTTTTCACCAAGTCCAGATTATGATCATCCGTTGGTTGAATGGTACGAAGATGCTGTAAAGGATTTTGTACCAACAAAGAAACGTGAACTTCCTGAGTGGGCAAAAAACATATTCACTGATAGTATGATCGCCGCGGGTAATGTAAACACGGACGAAGAAGCACAGCAAATTATAGATCTAGCACTAAACAATTTACATACTTGGTTTCAAAGCGTACCTGAATACACAGGTAATCAAACAGTTGATATAATCAGCGGATCACAGAACTGGTACTGCCATAACCAGCAACAAAACCCACATACACCTAAGGTTATGAAGTCGTTAGGACTTAACGAGCAGGATGTAGAACTATTCTGCACCGACGCACTGTTTCCTAAAATCAAATAAATAACTGTGTTATGAGAGCATTAGAATTCACACGATTAATCGAAGAGCCAATGACTTTGCCAGACGTGCAAAGAGTAACCGGAAAACCTGTTGACCCAGAACTAGAAAAAGCACTAGCAGATCTACAGCCTAAAGCAGAACAAGATCCTAGTATTTTTGCTAAAGCCAAAGACATTGTTTCAAAATATCTAAAGCAACTGCAACAGATTGCAAAAACAGAGTCCGTAGATGTATTAGAAGATGATATGGGTATTAGAGGTATTAATCCACAAATTACCCAACAGTATGACAGATTTGAAGCGATTGTTAACCAAAGAATCTTAGAACTAGGTTTAGATATGCAGGACGATAAGGTTAAAACTATTAGAGATATGATGTTGAGAGATATCAGAGATCTAAGTGCAAGACGTGTTGAAAAAGGTCGCGACGAAGGACGTGAAGAAGCAAAATTAGAATCACAAAAAGTAATACAAACACTTAACAATGAAATTAAAATACTTGCTAAAAAAGTAGCAAACTACATTGATCCTGATCCAGGACAAAAATACGATAGTAAAGAAAAGAAGAAACAAGCAAATGCTTTGAAAGCCTTAGAAGGTTTAAAAAGTGGATTGTTTACTCTGTTCTTTAATAAGGTTTATTTAGAAGATCAATTAACTGAAGAACAAGTAATAAACTTTGTTAAAGATTGTGTTGCTGGCAATGTTCTTAATATGCCTAGAATGATCAAAGCAAAACAAGGTGTAATTGACAATTTCGTAATTAAACATAAAGATGTTTACGATGTAGTAGTACAAGACCTAATTAACTTTAAAGGTGAAGCAGGAACAGGTGGTGCATTAGGACCAGCAGAAATTTTATTAAGTGCAATTGGTTCTCCAGTATCAACAGGAACAGGCGGAGTCAAAGGCGACCTTGCTGTAAAAATGGATGGAACTACTGTTGGTGTGGAAGTTAAAGCAGGCTCACAAGCAAAAGGCAGTGGTGCTAGATTAAATGGTACAGCGATTCAAGATGGTAAAGGTGCGTTAGCAAATATTAAAAAACTTTATGCTGACCTAGGAATTACTGTAGAAGATTTAGAAAAGAAGTCATACACAATTAGTGAAAAATATCTTGCAACACTAAATGAAAAATTAGCAACATTTGATAATGAAAAATTAAACCAATATGTTGTTGGAGTTTTAAAAGCATTAGTAACAAACTACGACGAAGTGTATGAAGCAAAATCAAATGAAATAAAACAAAAAATTGACGCTTCGATACAACCAGGTACAGAAGGTGGACCAATTATTTTTAAAGAATTTAGAAATCTTATTACATACGTACAATTAATAAGTTACAATCTTACCGACGGTGTTACAACTATTATGACTGTAGATACAGGAAAGAGATCATTTACAGTTACAAATTCTCCTGAAGAATTTATCGATCAAATTGGAAAAAGGCACGTTCAAGCGGCATCATTATCCATTACAGCCGACCCACAAACGGCTAGTTTTCATTGGCGTAGTGCATAATTTTTCTTGACTTTTTAAATTAATTTCTGTATAATAAAGATAATGCCGAAGTGGCTCAACGGTAGAGCAACTGATTTGTAATCAGTAGGTTGGGGGTTCGATTCCCTCCTTCGGCACCACAAGGTTTGGATATGAATAGAATAGAACATAAAACTAAAGACGGAGATAGCATAGTAATATATGATGATCTTTTTGATTACATCATCCGTCATAAGTGGTTTCAAGCATTATACAATAGTGCTTTGAGATTTAGTATTTCTTATGATAGCCAACTATCCGATTACAAAAGCGTTAGTGCTTTAGGTAACCTTTGGAGTAATGAAGATTGGGATAACTTTGGTTTACCAAGGCATCCTAATTGGAACGAAGTTCAATCGCAACTAGGTTATAGAACATTTCGCAGAGGTTGGTTAAATATTAATACTGGTAAAGAATTGTATCGTTGGCATCCAGATAATGAAACCCCAAATGCAAAAAGTATTTTGTTTTATCCAAACCTTAAATGGGAATCTGAATGGGACGGACAAACGGTTTTTAAAAGCAGAGACTTAAACACATATGAATATTGTGTGGACTATGTTCCAGGAAGAATTGTGGTATTCGACAGCATTATACCACACAAAGCAATACATTCAAATCACGAAGCAAGTGATTATAGAATGATAATTAATGCTGTATACTTTTAAAGGAAAAATAAATGGCTGTAAAAACAAGTAAATCATCACACAATAGTATTAAAAAGAAAACCAGTACAAGTGGAAAACATTCAATGGTTAAAACTAGTACTATGAATAAGTCTTTAAAAAGTAGTTACAAAAGATATCGTGGTCAAGGACGATAGAAAGGGAAAATATGCCAGAGTATAATAGAGAAAATATGATTCAAGCAATTAAAGAACACGCAAAAGGTCACATTGCCAAACACGCAATGAATGTTGAAGTTTATTTGAAAAACTCAGCAGGTGTTGGTGAGCACCCGGACATTTTGGAAGCAATCGAAAAAGAACTCAAAGTAATTGCTGAATATCACGATCAAATCGAAGTACTTGAAAAATATTTCTAGTTGACAAATATCCAAAAGATGTTATTATAATAACATCTACCTGTAGTTCAGTTGGATAGAACGTCAGTTTGCGGAACTGGAGGTCGGAGGTTCGACTCCTCCCAGGTAGGCCAAAAAGGAAATGAGTGAATTTAAGTACGGAATATATAATCTTTTAAAAAAGATAGTTGGAGGTAATAGCGTAGTTTTAGCGGTGGTATACACCATAGGACATATTGTAATCGCTATGATCTCAAACAGGCTAATAACGGGTGCTGACTTATCGCTGGCGGCCGTTGATGCAGTAGTTGAACCAATTATAAATGGCGTTTGGTTTTACATATTGCATAATGCTTGGAAGAAGTATTCTGCATAATACGGTCCCTTCGTCTATCGGTTAGGACATATCCCTTTCACGGATAAAAGAGGAGTTCGATTCTCCTAGGGACTACCAAGCGGGCATAGTTCAGTAGTAGAACGTCTCGTTGCCAACGAGAAGGTCGTGAGTGCGAATCTCACTGTCCGCTCCAAATTTATGGCCTAGGTCATAAATAGATCTTGGTATGATACCACTAGTGCATAAGCACATCATAATAAGAGCGGAAGTGCTAAATCCGCCAAGAAGCGAAAATGAAACTAGCAACAACGTAAAAGATCTGATCGAACGCATAGGTATGAAACTGCTTATGGGTCCTTATGCAAAATACGTTGATATGCCTGGCAACAGAGGACTTACAGTTGCCGCAATAATAGAAACTTCACATATAGTAATGCATACCTGGGACGAGTGTGATCCAGGAATAATACAATTAGATGTTTACACCTGTGGTCCATTTAATCCTGATATCGTGTTTGCTTGGTTGCAACAATATCAACCAACCAAGGTAGAACACAAATACATAGATAGAGAACATTCTCTAGTTGACCTTAGCGTAGAACGTAGCCATACAGCAATAGCATAACAGCAACCTACAATAAATATTGGTATGCTTGTAGACAAACACAATTATTCAATAGATCATTTTAAAAACACATACCAAACAAAACCAGATGGCGGTGCTAGATTTCAAAGATTCGAGCATTTAAAATATGCTATGTCAAAAGCATCTGTTAATGGTAGTGTATTAGAGTTTGGTGTGTGGAGAGCAAAGACAACAAATTACATAGCCGATTTGGTACCAACACTTAAGGTGTATGGATTTGATAGTTTCGAAGGACTACCGGAGGACTGGGCAGTATACGAAAGAGAAATTGTAGGCGAAGCACCAATACGTCACACAAAAGGTACGTTTGCTAGAAAACTACCCAAGGTACGTGGTAATATAGAGTTGATTAAAGGTTTCTTTGATCAGTCTCTTTTGCCCTGGTTAAAAGAACATCCTGAAGTTAATCCTATTAAACTTTTGCACATTGATAGCGATTTATACAGCAGTGCTAAATTTGTATTAACAACATTAAACCATTGTATTGTTCCTGGAACAATTATTGTGTTTGACGAACTATGTCCTTTTACCCGCAAGGGTTATGATACTTGGGCGGATCACGAGTACAAAGCAATATACGAATGGATACAGGAAAACGACCGCGTTTTTGAGCCTATTTCGCGTAGTCAACACCAACAAGCGGCTATAAAAGTGGTACAGTAACTACAAACAAAAATTACTAAATAACATAGTTAAAGGAGCGTTTTTAATACTATGGCTGACAATTATATTACAAATATCAATAGTAATACTATTAGTGCATTAACACAGAATCTAGATGTTAATGGTAAAAAGATTCAGGGTGCGGAAGTTGAAATCCTCACTAACGCTTCAAACGGCGATGTTATTATTAATGCTAACGGTACAGGTAATGTTAAGATTAACGGTCTTAACTTTCCAAAAACAGATGGTGCCGCAAATGAAATTCTTAAAACAGATGGCGCGGGCAATTTAAGTTTTGTGCGTCCTGCTGTAGGTGGCGGTGGTGATGGATCTTACTACTGGCAGATTGCCGCTGATGACAGTACAGTTGTTCCAGTGCCTAGCGATAACATTGTAAAATTTATTGGTGGCAATGGTATTTCAACATCAGTAGAAACCGATGACGGCAACCTAACAATTTCACAAGTTTCAAGAAACATCACACTAGACGGCGAAGTATCAGGTACGGTCGCATACGACGGTAGCAGTGATGTAACAATCACAGCAACAGTTTCTAACACGGCATTAAATGATCAGTATCTAAGATTAGATGGAACTTCATCTATGTCTGGTGCTTTAAATTTAGATTCAAACAATATTACAAACGTTGGAACTATAACAGCAACAACATTTAGTGGTACACTATCAGGTAACGTAACAGGTAATATTACAGGTAACACAACAGGCGTACACACGGGAGATGTTGTAGGATCTGTGTTTGCTGACAATTCAACACTATTAGTTGACGGTGTTGGTGGAAAAATTGTAGGTACAGTAGACGCTAACATTGACAGGGGTGCTACTGCATTTACATTAGATGCAACGGGAGTAACTTTGAACGCACTTAACGGGTCACAAGTTTCATTGTATGGTGCCGGAAATACTCTTGTTGATCTAGGTAGCGATGATGCAGTAACTCTAAGTGCACCGGAAGGTTCTGTTAGTGTATCGGGCCTGAATGGTGCTACTATACATTCCGGTGGAACCACTAGTATTGAAGGTGTTGGTTTTGTAAACATTACAGCAGGACTTAATGGCGGTCCTTATGCTGATATGAATTTATACGGTTCACCAATAGCACTCGCTGGTGAAAGTTTACTTATTAACAGCACAACAACAGATGTTAACGGCAGTGTAAATTTCAACAGCAACGTTGATTTTTCCAGTGCTAGTGTTAAAAATCTTAACGTGTTTAGAATTGGTGCTGATGACAGCACAATGAGAGTGGTTGATGTTAGCACTAACATTAAATTTATCGGTGGCACAAATATATCAACAACAAGTGATGCCGATGGTAACATCACAATCACAAACGACTTTGTTCAGGATACAGCATTCAGCACATTAACAAGCACACCAACAACACTTGCAGGATACGGAATAACAGATGCACTTGCACTTGCTGGTGGAACGATGACTGGCAACATTGATTTAGGATCAAACAATATTACAAATGGTGGAACTATTACTGGTACATTTACAGGTGATGTTACTGGTAATGTTACGGGTAACACAACAGGTTATCATACAGGTGATGTTACAGGTAGTGTATTTGCAGACGATTCAACCGTGATGGTCGATGCCGTTGGTACTGTTTTACAAGGACAGGTAAAACTAACAGGAATGACAACAGGTACTGGTGTTGGTGCTGATAATGGTAGTGCTGACTTCCTTCCAACTAGACCAGTTGGTTGGTTAACAATAAGTATTAACGGAACAAACTATAAAGTTCCATACTACACAGCATAGGATAAGCAATGAGTGATTTTATTCAAAACGTTAATTTAAGTTGGGACAACACAGAAAGCAGTCCTCTATTAGCCGGTGATTTAAATGTAAACGGCAACAACATTGTTTCAGTAAGCAATGGCGATATTAACCTTGTTCCAGACGGTACGGGCAAAGTTAGAGCGGCAAATTTAAGTGTTACTGGAAACACATTTTCAAGCATTAACGGTCAACCAATCACACTAGACGAATTATTGGTATTAAAATCATACACTGTTGCACAACTACAAGCAATCACACCTGCAACAGGTTCTTTAGCATACTGTTCAAACGAAACAGGTGGTGCTCAACCCGTGTTCTTTGATGGATCCGATTGGCGCAAATTCACTGATAGAACAGTTATAGCATAATAAAATACACACTTTAAAACTGTACAACCTATAGTAAATAACAGTGCGAGGGTAGAGTTAGTGACCTAAATCTATACTGTTTTTCTTTATCTACGTAGATAAATATTTTAGTGAGGGGGTATAGATGAATTTTTTACAATTTGTAGCGGAAGTTGGTTTTCCTATTGCAGGAGCAATCGCGGCCGGTGTATTTGTTTTTACCACCCTTAAATTCATTTTAGCAAGTGTTACTGGAAGTGTTCAAGGACTTAAAAATATCATCAACGCATTAGACAATCGTGTGCAAACAATGAACAACGATCTAATTAAAATAGACGCATTGTTAAGTCACGTTGTTGGTGTTAAGCCTAACATAGAAAGGCTTGCGGCAAATGAAGGTAAAGAAGACGCAAGGAGAGATTAAATGCTTTGGACCGGATATAACATAGATCAAGCAGGAACTAGTTTTAAAGTAAAAGGTGACTGGGAAGGTGAAGTAATGGGCAAACAACGTGACGGAAGTGACAAAGGTTATGCACTATACAAGCCTGGTGATATATTTGTTGTTAACGAAAACGGCTGGCTTCAAAAAGTTGGTGTAAAAGAAGACCACTATAACGGGATGACTGGATGACATCAGAACTAGCCTCAGCAATAAAAGATTTTGGTTTTCCAATCGTTGCGGCTATGGGGCTAGGTTACTTTGTATACTATGTATGGCAATGGGTAACTAGAGAAATTAAACCTGTTGTAGGTGATGCAAGTTCAACCCTTATTAAGTTGGTTGACCGTATTCGTATGCTTGATAATGATATGATTAGACTTAATACAAAATTGTCTATGGTGTTAGAATACTATCAACAAAAAGGTATGCAACCTGATAAAGATCTAGAAGAAATCATTAAGAAGTATCAGTCTAAATCCGAACAGATGTACAAAGATAACAAGTAACTACTTTGTGGTTGCTATAAACACACCATTCCAATCCTTCGGAAGGTCCTGTGTTGTCATATACTCACAACGCTCAATCCACATATCGTAATAGTTGTTCATTTGACCGTCAAATGCTCCGTTTGGATAAGCACTTTTTAATTCCTGACAAAGTTTAATTGCATATTCAAAGTTTTGTGATTTATATTCTTTGTGCATTTGATCGTGAATTCTTTTATAATCATTATATTCTGTTTCTTTAAATAAAGGAAGATCAAGTACCGTGTAAATTCTAATACCTACTGTTTTACCTTTAACAGCAAGTTCATCTACTTTCAAATAAAAGAAATCTTCCTTGGTAGCATCGTATGTAGTTTCACCTACTAATAGTAAACATCCGTACTCTTTGCATTTGCTTTCAATACGAGCGGCTGTACTGACTGCGTCTCCGAGGACATCGTAACTGTGACGCGAGGTTGAACCCATTTCACCAAGATAGCCAAGACCACTATTGATGCCAGCACCCATACCAATTGGAGGGCGACCTTCTGCTGTAATCTGCTCATTAAATTTCTCCACTGCTTTTAACATATTGAGTCCTGTTTGGACAGCACTCTTAGGATGATCCGGATCATCATTTGGTGCGTTATGAACGTGCATACTTGCATCGCCAATGTATTTGATAATCATTCCGTCGGCGTCTAGTACCGGCTGTGTAATGGCATCCATATAGCCATTCATTAATTTTGTAAGTCCTTTAACATCATCTCCAAAACTTTCACCTAGTGGTGTAAATCCACGTAAGTCAGAGAAACAAATTGAAATCTCACGTTTCATACCATCTTTGATTAATGCTGGATTTTCCTGCAACATTCTAACCACTGTTGGAGAACAGTATCCTGCGAACTGT
>Ga0208880_1000079_pt1 | contig 19576 bp, 18 predicted proteins | sample Knorr_S23_td_Sur_FD_185606 | JGI IMG/M metagenome (GOLD analysis project Ga0208880, IMG submission 185606) | Marine microbial communities from Southern Atlantic Ocean transect - Knorr_S23_td_SurfaceB_ad_5m_LV_B (SPAdes) (version 2) | ecosystem: Environmental > Aquatic > Marine > Oceanic | place...
ATTCCAGGGAGATCAAGCGCAATTACATTTGAGTTTTTTCTAAGACTTGGTGCAATAGGGTACCACCATTTCTTATGAGCTCCTGTTCCATGAATAAGAACAATAAGGTTAGATGATTTATGCTCAGCCTCCCAAAGGCTATACGAAACAACTCCTTCTTCTTGCTTAGCAATTTTATCTAAAGGCAGGATCTCTAGATTTTTTTTAAACCATTCTGCTGCATTTTCTATATCTTCTTTAATGTTGTTTGTAATCATCATATGTCGTATTCTAAGGCAAATTGATAATTTATGAAAAACCAAGTTATATCACCAGCAGCCTCAATTTTAATACTTAGAAAGAAAACATCTGGATTAGAGGTTCTAATGGTCAAGAGATCTTCACGACCGCCATTTGGAAATTTATATGTTTTTCCTGGTGGAAAAATTGATGAGGCAGACTTCAACAATAATTTAAAATCTAGATGTCATAATAATTCTTTTGATGATATTACTTTTGCTAATATCATTGCTGCCATAAGAGAGACATTTGAAGAGGTTGGGATTTTGTTAGCTACTGACGAAAACGGCGACGATTTTAAAATTAACTCTCTTAATGAAGAGCGCTTTAGCCTCTATAGAAAAGATCTTTTAAAAAATACTATAAGTATTTTAGATATTCTTGAAAATGAAAATCTATATTTAGATCTAGGTTCATTTAGACAGCTTTCAAACTGGATTACACCAGAGCTTGAAAAAAGAAGATTTGATACAAGATTCTTTGTAACTATTATTGAGGCTGATCAGATTGCGACCTTTGACAAGAGAGAGCTTACTGAAAGCCTTTGGATTAATCCTTCTGCTGCTATTGATGCAGCAACAAATGGAGAAATGCCAATGATACCCCCAACAATTAAAAACCTTGAAATTATTAAAGAATGTAATTCGGAAAAAGAATTAATTAACTGTCTAGAAAATAGACATGAAGAAGCTATAAAACCAATTTTGCCAAAAATATATAAAGATTCTGCTGGGAATTGGAATATTTTAATGCCAGATGATGATGGTTATCATGAGTTATGATTAAAGACAGCATTGTTAGAAAAATTACAGCCCCCAATCCAGGAGTTTTTACCGGAGATGGTACAAATTCTTATTTAGTCGGTGTAAATGATATTACTTTAGTAGATCCTGGCCCTGCAATATCAGAACATATTGATAATTTAATTAATCTTGGCGGAAACAAATTAAATAGAATCTTTGTTACGCATACGCATAACGATCATTCTCCGGCGGCAAAGATAATTGCTGATAAATTAAAGATACCTGTATATGGAAATTATGCAAAATTTTCAAACTATCAAGATACTAGCTTTAAGCCTGACTTTAGCTTTGATGATAAAATGGAGTTTGATTTTGAAGATTCAAATATTGTTGCCATACACACACCGGGTCATGCCTCTAATCATTTTTGCTTTTATATAAAACAATCAGGTTGTTTGATTACTGGAGACCATATAATGAGCGGCTCAACTGTTGTCATAGGCCCACCAGATGGCAATATGCATGAATATATTCAATCTTTAAAAAAACTAAAAGAATATAAAATTAAATATATTGCACCTGGTCATGGTAGCAATATTGATCAGCCTAATGAAGCAATTGACTGGATCATTAATCACAGGCTTAAAAGAGAAGAGAAAGTGCTCGATAAAATAACCCAATTGAAACATGCTAATCTAGATAGGTTAGTTAAAAGCGTATACGATGACGTGGATGTCGCCCTTCATCCTATTGCAAAAGCAAGTTTAGAGGCCCATCTTATTAAATTAGAGTTAGAGAAAAAGGTTTTGAAAAATAAAGACGAGTGGATTTATTCAGAAGAGTCTTGATCCCCGTCTTCAGGCTCGTTATTTGTTTTTATTTTAGGATAGTTTATATCTAATTTTTCTATATCAATCTCATCTACTTTTTTTTCTTTTTCTATTTTGAGGTTTAATTCTTTTTCTTTATCTCTTTCTCTATATATTTTTTTAATTTCAAATTGATTTTCTTGATATTCTAGACAATCAAAATAATCATTACTTCTTTCAATAACTTTTCCTTCATGTGTAATTGGCCTGTGTCCTGCAGGTTGTTGCATACACCCAATGATCATTTTAGAGCTATCAGGATAATAAGATTCATCATCCATGATTGTTGAACATCCAGATAAAGCTATTAAGAAGATGAGTAAATTTTTAATCAATAAACTTCCTGTTGTCTTTGAGAGAATCAACTACTGCAGGTTCTGCCAAAGTGGTAGTATCGCCTAAATTATCGAGGTCACCTTCGGCTATTTTTCTTAATATTCTTCTCATAATTTTTCCAGACCTTGTTTTGGGTAGCCCGGGCGCATTTTGAATTAAATCTGGTTTTGCTATTGGACCAATCTCTTTATTAACAATTTCAACAAGGCTTTTTTCTAATTCATCAGAATATATAGAATCTTTCATCAGAGTAACAAATGCATATATTCCCTGGCCTTTAATTTTGTGATCGAATCCTACAACAGCAGCTTCTGCAATCTCGGGATGTAATACTAAAGCACTTTCAATTTCAGCTGTTCCAAGCCTATGCCCTGAAACATTTAACACATCATCTACTCTTCCTGTAATCCAGTAATACCCATCTTCATCTCGTTTTGCTCCATCACCAGTAAAGTATTTACCTTTATACATTGAAAAGTACGTATCAATCATTCTTTGATGATCACCATAGACAGTTCTTATTTGGCTAGGCCAAGAATTTTCTATAACTAAGTTACCTGATGTAGCACCATCTTTAATTACACCTTCTTCATCGTATAGTGACGGCATGACTCCAAAGAAAGGAAGAGTAGCAGAGCCAGGCTTTGTTGGAGTTACTCCAGATATTGGAGATATTAGTACAGAGCCCGTTTCAGTCTGCCACCATGTATCAATGATTTCACACTTTTCTTTGCCTACAATTTTATAATACCAGTCCCATGCCTCAGGGTTTATTGGCTCTCCTACTGTTCCTAATAATCTAAGAGAATCCCTTTTAGTAGAGTTTACCGGCTCATCACCTTTTGCCATGAGAGCTCTTATAGCAGTGGGCGCAGTATAGAAAATAGAAACATCATATTTATCACATACTTCCCAACATCTTGAGGGAGAAGGATATGTAGGAATACCCTCAAACATGATTGAGGTAGCACCATTTGAAAGAGGACCATAGACAATATAAGTATGTCCTGTAATCCATCCAACATCGGCCGTACACCAATAGATATCTTCATCTCTAATACCAAAAAGATATTTAAAACTCATATGAGCGCCTAAAAGATAACCAGCAGTAGTATGAAGAACTCCCTTTGGTTTTCCTGTTGATCCTGATGTATATAAAATAAATAGTGGGTCTTCGGAGTCCATTATTTCTGGAGCGCAATCATCAGAAACCTTGCTTACTAATTCCTCATACCATACATCCTTAGAAGCATCCCATTGTATGCTGCCATTAGTTCTTTTTATAACAAGGTTATGCTTTACATCTGGACAGCCTTGTAGGGCTAAATCAACATTATTTTTTAAAGGTATTTTTTTGCCACCTCTAATTCCTTCATCTGCAGTTATAACTATTTCACATTGAGCATCTAATATCCTATCTTTAAGAGATTCAGGAGAGAATCCTCCAAAAACAACTGAGTGAATAGCTCCAATTCTAGCGCATGCAAGCATTGCATATGCCGCCTCTGGAATCATTGGCATATAAATGCATATCCTGGAGCCCTTCATAGCACCAAGTTCTTTTAAGACATTAGCAAATTTATTTACTTCTGAACTTAACTGATTATATGTAATTTTTTTTGACTCGCTAGGATCATCGCCTTCCCAAATTAGTGCAATCTTATTGCCATTTTTTTCAAGATGTCTATCAATACAATTTTCTGAGATATTAATTTTCCCACCAGCAAACCATTTTGTATCCTCAAACGAATGATTATGAACTTCATCAAACTCCCTTTTCCATAGCAGCTCTTTTTGTGCTAATTCTCCAAAAAACTTATCAGGATTAACTATAGATTCCTGATATTTTGAAATGTAATCATCAATACTTTCTATGTAAGGATTAGTAGTCTTTGGTTGATGCATTTTAAATTATTGAAGGTTGAGGATTGATAAAATTTTTACCTTTAGGGTTGGACATAATTTTTGTAATTAGATTCTCATAGTCAGATTCATTTGATTCAAGATTTATATCTGAGGCATTAATTATTAATAGGGGTGCATCTTCGTAATATAGAAAAAATTTTGAGTAAGCATCATTTAATCTTTCTAAGTAGTCTAGTGTTAAATATTGCTCATGGATATTACCCCTTTTTGAAATTCTTTCCTTTAAAGTTTCAATAGGGGCTTGAAGATATATAACTAAATCAGGAGTAGGGGCATCCAATGTTACATGCTCATATACTTTGTCATATAGATCCATCTCTTCTTGAGATAACGTAACTTCAGCAAAGAGCCTATCTTTTTGTATTAAAAAATCTGCCACCCTGACTGTTTCAAATAAGCTTCTCTGTTTCATCTCTTGGATTTGTTGTGCCCTTTGGAATAAGAAAAATAACTGTGTTGCTAATGCTGATTGTCTAGGATTTTTATAGAAATTTTTTAAGAAAGGATTTTCAGTAGGTTGTTCTAAAAAAGCATCGTAATTAAATGTTTCAGCTATTTTGTTAGCCAAGGTGGTTTTGCCAACTCCAATAGGACCCTCAACCGCTATATATTTAGGAATTGGTTCTTGTGAAGTAGCTGGATTCATTGTTTCTATTATTTATCTAAATAGATTATCTCAACTCCCCTAAGAAACCAAATGTTTTATTATTTTCCTCAGCTTTTCTTTGCTCTATTAAACTATTTTTCAAAGCCTCATCGTTAACTTGGAATTTTGTCCACCAGTCGCTTAGATATGTATTTTCACCAGATGCTCTTTCTCTGACAATTAGAAAGTCATAAGCTGCTCTAAACCTTCTATGATTTACCAACTTAAAAGGCTGCCTCTTTATTCTAGATTGTAGTTTGAGTTGTAAAATCCAGATATCTTTAATATAGCTTTGAGATGATCTAGGTATGGCTGTGTATTTTTGCTGTGCTTTAAGGACAAAATCTATATTTCTATAAAATTTTCTAATATCTATACTGCTTTTATTAGATGATATCTTGATTAAATGTGGCCAAAGAATACAAGCCATTAAAAAACCTGGTGTTACAGATTTTTTTTCTTTAACCCTAGTATCAGTATTTTTTGATGCCTCAATTATCATACTCCAAGCAAAATTACTTTGATCAGGATTTGTATGAACTAAATATTTTAGAAGATTAAATTTATGTAACTTCAGGAAATTTTTTTCAGCACTGCCATGTAAAAATAATTTACACATTTCATCAAAAAGTCTTGCATTTGAAACCCCAAAAAGTAAATGTCCTTTATCATAAATAGCATGCTTTATATGCGTATCAAGTTTAAAGCCTAATTTTGTACTAAATCTTATTGCACGCAATGATCTAACAGGATCCTCTTCAAATCTTTGCAAAGGGTCTCCAATAGACACAATTCTTTTTTTTCGAATATCTAATAAACCATTATTAAAGTCTTTAATCTCTTTTGATATGGGGCAGTAATATAGAGCATTTACAGTAAAGTCTCTTCTTTGACAGTCTTCATTAATGCTACCCCAAACATTATCTCTTATGATTTTTCCTAAATTATCTGTTACAAGATTTTGATCACCTGATAGTGAGTTTTTTCCAGCACGGAAAGTTGCAATTTCAATAAGTTCATTGTGACTATAAAGATGGACTAATTTAAATCTTCTACCAATAATCCTTGAAGATTTAAATATTCTTCTTACCTGATCAGGGGTAGCGTTGGTAGCAACATCAAAATCTTTTGGGGTGATACCAGTAAGAGAGTCTCTAACACAACCTCCAACTAGGTATGCCTCATAGTTATTTTTTTTTAGTTTTTTTATCGCCTGAATGGCAAAGGAGCTTATTTTACTATTATCAATCAAGCTCTAATGTATTAACCGGTAAGTTGTTTCTCTTTAATTTCATCAAGACTTTTGCAATCTATACATAGTGTAGCAGTTGGTCTTGCCTCAAGACGCTTTACACCAATTTCTACACCACAATCTTCACACCAGCCAAACTCATCATATTTAATTTTTTCTAGTGATAAATTAATTTTTCTGGTTAGTTTGGTTTCTCTGTCACGAGTTCTAAGCTCAAATGCAAATTCTTCTTCTTGAGATGCCCTGTCTATTGGGTCTGCATATGATTCATCTTTTGATTTTAAGTGATCAAATGTTTTTCTCATCTCTTCTTTTAAGTGCTCCTTCCAGTTAAGCAAAACAGCTGTGAAGTGTCTTTTCATTGCAGCACTCATATATTTTTCATTCTTTTTTGCCTTATAAGGCGCTATTTTTGATTTATTATTAGCAACTGCCCCTGTAGCTTTAGGTCTTGTGGTAACTTTTTTAGCTACTTTCTTTTTTGCAACTGTTTTTTTAGTAGCTGCTTTAGCTTTAGTGGTTGCAGGAGTGTTTTTCTTAGTTACTTTTTTAGTTTTTTTTGCGATTTTTGTTACTTTTTTTGCTGGCATAGGGGTTAAATTTATTTTTAGGGTGGAGAAAATATCAGATACAAGCAATATTTACTAGTTTTTTTTCAAATATTTTTTTAATTCCTCATAATTTTCCTTTAGAAGCCTGGGGCCGAATGTCTCTACTATTTTTGATGCAGCATAATTTGCAAAGTCTAAACATTTTTTTAACTCATATTTTTTAAGATATGCATGCATAAATGCTCCTGCAAACATATCACCCGCCCCGTTGGTATCAACTGGGCTTATATTTATTGCTTCTGATCGAATTATCTTATTATTTTTAATACAAATAGCTCCATCACCACCCAAAGTAATAATTGTCATATAACTTTGTTTTGCAAAATAGTTACAAGCCTCATCAAAATTATCTGATTCAGAGAATGCAAGAGCTTCATCCTTATTGCCAAAAACTATATCTAAATCTGATAATTCAATTTCCTTAAACCTTTTCATAAATATTTTAACTAGCCCAGCATCTGAGAGTGATAGGGCTTTTAGGGTATTTGAATTTTCTAAGTTAGATAAGACTTTAGAAACAGCAGCAAAGTTATCATCCGTTGTTACCATATAACCTTCTATGTAAAAAAGCTCTGAGTTTTTTATAACCTCAATATCAATATCCTCTTCACATAATGATGCGCTTACACCAAGAACACTTATCATGGTTCTAGCAGCATCTGGAGTTACTAATATTAAGCACTTACCAGTAGACAAATTAGTTTCAGTTTTTGTAAAACCTGCATGTTTAATTTTTGCATTTGTTAAACTTTCAAGATATTTCTTTCCATCATTATCATCAGAAATTCTGCATATATGATGACAGTTAGACCCAAAATAAGATGCAGCCACCAATGAATTAGTAGCAGATCCTCCGCAATCAGATACCGATTCTGAGCCCATATTCATAAGCTCATAAAGCATTGCGTCTTGTTGTTCTTTGGTTGCGATAATCATTTGATCCGCAATTAAACCGAACTTATCTAAAAAGCTGTGATCTACTTTAAATTGAGTATCAACCAATGCGTTACCCATTGCACTAATGTCATATTTCATTTTTATATTCCTTAAAGTTGATATCCTTTATTTTTTTAATAGTTTCATTGATAAGTTTTTTTGAATGTTTAGTTGATATAAATCCAGCTTCAAATTTTGACGGAGCAAAATATATTCCACGTTTGATACATTCTTTGATAAAGAATGAAAATAGATCATTATCAATTTTAGATACATCGTTTAAATTTTTGGGCAAGACATCGGCTAAGAAAAACCCAAACATACCGCCTTTTATATCATATGAAAAGGGGACGCCATGCCCTTTGAGGATGCTCCTCATTTCTGATAAAAGATTTTTGCATTTAGCTTCAAGATCTTCATATGGATTCCTTTTGATAAGCTCTGAGATAAGTGTTTTCCCTGCAGCCATAGCTAACGGGTTACCAGAAAGTGTACCAGCCTGATATACAGGACCTTCGGGAGCAAGACAATCCATAATTTTTTTTGATCCTCCAAATGCGCCAACTGGTAGACCACCACCTATAACTTTTCCAAGAGTAGTTAGATCAGGCTTGATTTTATATACTTCTTGAGCGCCACCTAGCGATACTCTAAAACCACTCATGACTTCGTCAAAGATTAGTACAGATTTGGATTCTTTAGTTTTAGATCTTACAAGCTTTAAAAAATTTTTATGAGATTTAATGAAGCCCATATTTCCTGCAATAGGTTCAATAATAACTCCTGCAAGGTCATCTTTTACCTTTTCATATAATTTTATGAACGCATCTTCATTATTGAATTCACAACTAAGCGTATGTTTTGCAAGATCTTTTGGAACTCCAGGAGAATCTGGTAAGCCAAAAGTAGTAACTCCTGAGCCAGCTTTAATTAAAAGAGAGTCACTGTGACCATGATAACAACCATCAAATTTTATGATTTTATTTTTCCCTGTATAGCCTCTAGCTAACCTTATTGCGCTCATTGTGGCTTCTGTTCCTGAGTTAACCATTCTGATTTTTTGCATTGAAGGAACTGCTTCTTTAATAAGCAATGCAAGATCAGATTCTAACTGTGTTGGTGCGCCATAGCTCGTACCAAGTTCAAGCTGTTTCTTTACAGCATTAATTATTAGCGGGTTTGAATGACCCATGATCATAGGCCCCCAAGAACCTATATAATCAATATATTGATTGTTATCCACATCTTTTAGAATCGCTCCTTTAGCACTTTTAATAAAAATTGGACTACCATTAATATTTTTAAAAGCTCTCACAGGAGAGTTAACACCACCTGGCATTAATTTTTTTGCAGCATCAAATAACTCAATTGATTTTTTAATTGTTTTCAATTTACTTCCTGAAATTTTTTAACAAAAAATTTTGTAACTTTGTTTATATTTTGTGATCCAAATATTCCATTGGAGATAGCTATCATATCAAAATTTAATGAATTTGCTTTACTAAAATTAGAATCATTAATCCCTCCAATCAGGCATAAGGGTTTTTGAATATTAATAAGTTCTTTATAAAAATTCTTTGGGATGAGAGAAATATTTTTTTTTGTTACTGAGGTGTTAAAGGCTCCAACAGAAACATAATCCGCGTTTATAACGTTCTTTGTAAGCATATGAGAGTTATAACAGCTCAAACCAATTAATTTATTTTTAATGATCATTCTAATTAATGAGATATCACCATCGCTCTGACCAATGTGAACTCCGTCGAAATTAAACCTATCTACCAAATGGAAAAAATCATTTATTAGAATTAAGCCGTCTGACGCATGCACTGATGAAATTATGTCTTTAATTACTAATTCATTTTCTAATAAGATATCTATTGATTTAATTCTTATCTGAAAGAGTTTGATACCTGCATCAATGCATTGGGTGATCTTTTTTTTCAGATCAATAAAATTCTTTGTTTCTGGACATACTGCATATATGCCTTTTAAGGGTTTCTGCATAATATTCTTGAGCCACTGCCAGCATCTTTAGATTCCTTGATGCATTGGTGAGTATACTTGGTTGCATCAGAAATTGAATTAACCAGACTTAAACCACTAATTAACTTACAAGTAATTGCTGAACTAAAAGTGCAACCAGTACCTCTAAATGAACCTGGTATTAGTTTTGATGTAAAAATATGCTCTATATCAGAATATAAAATATTAGTTATATTAGAATCATCAACTATCCCAGTGCAAAGAATATTCTTAACATTGCTATTTTTAAGTATTGCTACAGCTTCTTCAATAGATTCTTTTTGTGAGAGTTTTTTAAGTTCATATTCATTAGGGGTTATCAACCAAGCTTTTGTTAATAATTTCGTATAAGCACTCACTTCTGTTTTACCTTGAAGCTGGCCTTTGCCTGTTGGCTTGATTACCGGATCTAGGATAATTTTTGCATCATCAAAGAAACTTTCAATTATATCAATGATGCACTCAACCAATTCAGCATTAGGAATTAGGCCAATTTTAATATATTTTATATTCCTATCTTCTTTAATTCTTTCAGCAACATCCAGCATAAAGCTTTTATCCATTGGCTGAACTGTATGTACTGAGGATGTGTCCTGATTTGAAATACACGTTAACAATGAACAAAAAGGAATACCAAAATATGATGAGACCTGACTATCAGCAATGACTCCAGCACCTCCAGATGGATCGTATCCAGATATTGCTAAGAAAGATTCTTCTTTCATTAAAACTTAAAAACAGCTGCAGCTATCGATACGATTAAGAAAAATACTGGAATCTCATTAAATAGTCTGAGTGCCTTAGATGAATAACTTAATTTATTATTTTTAATTTTGAGTAAAATTTGGTAACACATCCATTGATATAAAAGAACTAGAATAGCCATTATCAACTTAGTTAGCAGCCATGATTGTTTAAATATAGAGTCAACTCCAAAAGCGTTAGCAACCATTAAGAATCCAAACAATAATGCAAAAAATGCCATAGGTAATATAAACCTTAACAATCTCTCTGACATTAAAATTAATCTTTCTCGAGTTGAGTTATCTGTATTTTCTGCAATATTGACATATATCCGTGGCAGATAAAATATTCCTGCAAACCAGGCAAACATAAAGAATATATGAAAGGTCTTGAACCAAAGATAATAATCCATAAATATATTTTATATTTATTAAGAAAATAAGACAGGTATAAAATATCTTTTTGGTAGAATAATAATATGAGCATGCAATCATTAACATTAACTAATCAAGCTGTTGATAGGATAAAAAATGTTATGGCTTCTAATAATGAATGTCCTAGTTTCAGAGTATATGTTACAGGAGGGGGCTGTTCTGGCTTTCAATATGGCTTTAAGTTCGATGATAATGTTGCTTTTGACGATGATATTATCGAATTCGATAACTTTAAAGTTCTTCTTGACTCTTTATCTTATCCTTATTTATATGGATCAACATTAGATTTTGTAGAAGATCTGTCTGGATCAAAGTTTGTTATCACCAATCCAAACGCTAAGACTACCTGCGGTTGCGGTGAATCCTTTACTATTTAATTACTAATTGACCCTATAACTGCTTTTACAGTTTTATTGTTTGTTTTTATAAGTGTTGGAATATTATTAAGTTTCTTATAAGCAAGCCAAGCAAATGCCATTGATTCAACGGCATCAACTGGTAAACCAATTTTTTCGCTACTTAAAACTTTATTATCAAGGTAGCTATTAAGCCTTTCTATGAGATATTTGTTTTTAGCCCCACCCCCAGACACTATATAGCTTTTTAAAGCTAAATGATTATTTTTTCTAAGAGCATTAAAGATGCTTTTTGCAGTAAATTCGCATAGAGTAGCAAGAATATCCTCTTTATTTTTTTTAAGAAATTTTTTTGGGATAATAGAAAGGTTAAAATCTTCTTTGCCTGTAGTTTTTGGATATTTTTTCTTAAAAAAAGCATGATCCATTAACTCATCAATTATTTTTTCATGAATTTTACCTTTTGAGGCTATTGCACCATCTCTATCGAAAGATTTATTGAGATAATTTTTACAGTATTCATCCATCAATGCATTGGCAGGACCAGTATCTGTTCCCCATGAAGAAGCCCCTTTTTTAACTGAATAATTAGCAATTCCACCTAAATTTATAAATGCAAATTTATTTATTACCTTACCTGCAACCTCAATATGAAAATCCTTAACAAGAGGCGCCCCCATGCCTCCATGAGAAATATGAGAGTTTCTAAAATCAAAAATAACTGGTATTTTGAAATAGGCGCTAATAAGGTTTGGTTCTGCTAACTGCATAGATATAAATGATTTTTTATACTTTTGATATCTAACAGTTTGGCCAGATAAACCAATACCAATGATTCTTTTTTTCGAGATTTTCTTTTCTTTTATAAATACGCTGATTTTGTTTTTGATAACTTCTGATAGTTCTCTATTAATTATTTCTAGCTCAGAAAGAGAGGTATGGTTATTTGTAATAATTTCTAAAATTTTATTTTGAAGTTTCTTTGGCATTGAATAAGTTTTATGAGCCTTTAAGGATATAGGGTCAACTGATATTGCTGAAATATCTATACCATCACAACTAGTTCCAGTCATAATGCCTATATATATTGAATTTTTATTCATTTATTTGAAATCTTTCTATAGTTTTTGATAACTCTAACATGTATTTATCTTTAATCTCATTGAAGCTCATAATCTCATTTGCTGGTACCGGTTCGGCTGAGGGAAACTTAACTCTTACTGGATCGGTATGTTTATTTCCAATCATAAATTCATAATGCAAATGAGGGCCTGTTGCCAAGCCCGAACTCCCAACATATCCAATCGTATCACCTTGTTTTACTTTAGAGCCTTTTTTTAATTTAGAGGCAAATTTATTTAAATGGCAATATCTAGTGCGATAGTCATTTGCATGTTTGATCAATATTTCATTACCGCATCCATTTTTCACTCCAATAAAACTTATTGTTCCATCTCCGGTTGCCTGTACAGGAGTGCCAGTAGCAGCTGCGTAATCAGTTCCCTTATGAGCCCTTATGGTATGAAGGATAGGGTGCCTCCTATTAGGGTTGAAGTGCGAACTGATTCGTGAAAAATCTAAAGGAGCTCTCAAAAATGCTTTTTGCATATTACTGCCACCAAGATCATAGTAATTTTTATCACCTGATTTAGTAAAATACCTAACAGCAAAATATTCGTTTGTTTGATTTACAAACTTAGCAATCAAGATATCAGGACTCTCTATAACTTCACCCTCAGCAATACTTGTTTCGTATGCAATATAAAAACTATCACCATTTCTAATATCTAAAATAAAATCTATATCCCAGCCAAATATATATGCTAAATCCATAATAATGCTTTCGGGTATTCCCGAATCAATAGCAGATTGATAAAAAGAGGTTTCAATATTGCCGCTCTGATAATTTATGAATTTCTCAACCTTTGCCTTAGATTCATAAATTAATATTTCATCTTTTACCTCAATAATGATTTTATCAATTTTATTTTTTTTAATTTCAATACTATTTAGATTGTTATCAACAAACTTAAATTTAAGTTGATCGCCTGGCAAAATTTTTGTTAACAAGCCTTTATCATCTTTTCTGAAAATTTTATATGCAGTGTTGAGGGGAATTTTGTAACTCTCGAAAATTATAGAAATATTTTCTCCATCCTTAACATTATGAATAATATTATTAGTAATTTTTTCAGTAGGAGTTACAACTGATTCTTGCTCATATATTGTTTCCTCTTGCGGAATTTCTGAATCTTCATAATCAAGATAAATCAACAAGATTAAAATTATTGAAATAAAGAATAGTGAGAACACAAGCCTTGTCGGCGTTTTCTTGAACCCAATCATTCTTCTTCAATATTTAATAAGTCTGTGTTGCCACCAAAAGCAACTGTATTAGTAGATACAACTTTTTCGTTCATAAATTGTTTTAGATAATTAGGTCCACCTGCCTTAAACCCAGAGCCTGACAAGCCAATACCACCAAACGGTTGAACGCCAACTACTGCACCCACCATATCTCTATTGACATAGATATTTCCAACCTCTAATCCATTCACAATTTTTTCTATTCTTGATTCTATTCTTGAATGTATTCCAAAAGTTAAACCAAACCCAAGCTCATTAACTGATTGAGCAATACTCTCAATTTTAGATTGTTTAATTCTTACTAGGTGAAGAATAGGGCCAAACTGTTCATTTGTCAGCACGTTCAAATCATTTATCTCAATTAATGTTGGAGGAATATAATTACCATCAGGCGCTGATTTTGGTTGGATTACATTTAAGCCATTTTTTTTACAAGCATCTATGTATGAGGTGAGATTATCTTTAGAATTTTTTGAAATGATTGGCCCAAGGTCAGTTTCAATATTCGATGCATCACCAATTTTTAATTCCTTCATTGCACCAATTAGCATATCTTTTAGTTCATCATAGATATCTTCTTGAATTATTAAGGCTCTTAGAGCAGAGCATCTTTGTCCAGAGCTATTAAATGCAGATCTCATTACATCATCAGTTACTTGTTCTAGCAATGCACTTGAATCTACCAGCATAAAATTTTGCCCGCCAGTTTCTGCTACTAGGTTAACAATTTTTTCTTGGGCTTTATTAAGATTAGATTGAATTTTTTTTGCGGTGGCAACTGAGCCTGTAAATGCAACGCCATCGATAGCATTGCTCTTGGTCAAGGCATCACCAACAACACCGTCTCCGAGGACTAACAATAAGGAATCTTTAGGGATACCATTTTCATGAAAAATCTTTACAACCAAATAACCCAAAATAGGGGTATGTTCTGATGGTTTTAAAATAACCCTATTGCCAGCTGCTAATGCAGCAGTTATTTGCCCAATTACAATTGCTACTGGAAAATTCCATGGGCTAATACATAAGAAGTTCCCTTTAGGATTATAAATAAGCTTATTTTCTTCTCCTGTAGGCCCTTGAAGTATGCTATTTATATCTTGATCTATTTGCTTTGAATAATATCTAAGAAAATCAATTGCCTCCCTAATTTCATCATGGGCATCTTCAAGAATTTTCCCAGCCTCATGTTGAAGGAAATATATTAGATCAATGTGGTTACTCTCAATATAGTCTGCAATATTATTAAAAATCTCACTTCTATTTTTAAATGTCATATTTTTTATTGACCACACATGAGAATCTAGATTTGGTAAGAAATTTTTAGTGATGCTTTCAGAGGTTTCATTTTTGAAGGAACCAATGATTTTATGATTATTTATAGAAAGAGTTTCTTGTTCAATTAGCTCAGACTTATTGAAATTATTGTAAATAGAAGTAGCTTCAATTTTTGTCTTCTCAAAACTATCTAATTTTATTTTTAAATCATTAAGATTTTCTTGTTCATCCATATCAAATCCACGAGAATTCTTCCTATTATTAAAAATTTCCAATGGAAGGGCTATAGCTTTATTTTTTTCTTTTATGCTCTTAATTGGATTAGTGGCTAAAGTTTTGGGTTCAACTTTTTCATCCAGTAATCTATTAATAAATGAGCTATTTGCTCCATTTTCAAGCAACCTTCTAACAAGATAGGGTAATAAATCTTTATAACTACCAATAGGTGCATAGACACTTTTATTAATGTTAGTATCAAAAACCCTATCAGCACAATCATATAAAAGCTCGCCCATTCCATATAGTCTTTGCATTTCAAATTCCTTGCCATCTGATAAATGCTGAATAGCAGCAATAGTATGAGCATTATGAGTTGCAAATTTTGGATAGATATTTTGTTTTTGGAATAAATTTTTTGCAGCTAATAAATAAGACAGGTCGGTAATTGCTTTTTGAGAATATACAGGATAGCCAGGATAGCCCTTTAGTTGAGAATTTTTAATTTCGTAATCCCAATAAGCGCCTTTTACTAGCCTAAGATGGATTTGAGCTCTGTTAGCTGTCTGAGCATCAAAAAAATCTATTAGCTCAAAAATTCTTTTTCCATAGGCTTGAATTGCAAAGCCAATACCGTTCCAATCTTTAATTTTTTGATCCTTTAAAACTCTTTCAAACAAACTTATGCTAAGACTTAATCTGTTCTGCTCCTCAGCATCTATAGTAATAGGCACATCAAGCTCTATAGCTTTATATAGCAAATCTAATACACGCTTATACAAAATTTTATGAACATCATTAAATTGCTTAGTCTCATATCTTGGATATAGCGCAGATAGTTTTATTGAGACACCATTCTTAAAAGATGTTTTGGAATTAACCTTGTGAGTTTGTTGAATGGCCTCTAAATAAGATTCAAAATAATTTAAAGCCTGCCTCTCTGTTCTTGCAGCTTCACCAAGCATATCAAATGAACATGAATCATTAATATTGCTACTAATTTTATTAATCTCATCAAAATCTCTAGCCATAACAAATTCTTTACTTAGTATTTGCATAGCAGCCAGTACTGATGATCTTATTGGAAATTCACCTGATTTAGATAATAAATCTTGTATGAAATGATTTGGGTTATCAGCCCATCTTTTTGGGGTTTTAACAATTTTTCCAGCAAGGAGTAGCCCCCATGTTGAAGCATTAACGAAAAGACTATCGGCTTTATTTAGATGATCAATCCATTTACCCTCAGACAGTTTTTCTGAAATCATTAAATCTCTAGTTTTACTATCAGGTATTCTCAAAACAGATTCAGCTAAACACATCAAAGCAACACCTTCGTTATTGGATAGGCCGTATTCGCTTAAAAAAGCATCTAGCTTTGTTCTTTTATCTTTATTTGATCGACATGCCAAAATAATATTTTCGGCGTCAGACTGAATAGCAGGATTGTCCAAGAAATCGCTTTCTTGCTTATATAGCTCTAAAACAAAATTGTCATTAGCATATTTATTTTTATTAATACTTATCATTTGACCATATAATTTTATGCTAGATAGTATAAAAATACGATTTTATTAAGTAGATAAAAATACTATGATAGTCATATGAAAGATGCCCTAGAACTCCTAAAAAGAGGGACCGATGAAATACTCACCGTAGAAGATTTAAAAAAGAAACTTTCTACAAAAAAGAAATTAGTTGTAAAAGCTGGTTTTGATCCAACTGCTCCTGATTTACACCTTGGACACACTGTATTAATCAATAAATTAAGGCATTTTCAAGATCTTGGTCATAGAGTTATATTTCTTATTGGTGACTTTACCGGCATGATTGGAGATCCTTCAGGTAAAAATAAGACGCGACCAACACTTTCAGCTGAAGAAATAAAGAAAAACGCAAAGACTTATGAAAAGCAGGTTTTTAAAATATTAAAAAAAGAACAAACAGAAGTTAGGTTTAACTCAGAATGGTGTTCTAAGTTAGGAGCTGAAGGTTTAATTAGATTGGCATCTAATTATAATGTTGCCAGAATGCTAGAAAGAGATGACTTCAGTAAGCGATATAAGTCCAATCAAAGCATAGCAGTTCATGAGTTCTTATACCCTTTAGTCCAAGGGTACGATTCTGTGCATCTTGAAGCAGATGTTGAGTGTGGTGGAACAGATCAAAAGTTTAATTTATTAGTAGGCAGAGAGTTGCAAAGAGCTTATGAGCAAGAACCACAGGTTGTTATTACAGTTCCAATTCTTGAAGGCTTGGATGGAGTCAATAAAATGTCTAAATCCCTAGATAATTATGTTGGTGTAGATGAAGCCCCAGAAGATATGTTCGGCAAGATTATGTCCATATCAGATGAGTTGATGTGGCGTTGGTTTGAATTGCTAAGCTTTAAATCAAATGACGAAATAAAATCTCTAAAAAAAGCAGCAGCAAGTGGAGAAAACCCTAGAGATATCAAATTTCTGCTTGCAATTGAGATAGTAGATAGATTTCACGCTGAGGGTGATGGCGAAAAATGCAAGGAAAATTTTTTACAGAGATTTCAAAAAGGTAAACTACCAGAAAATATAGAAGAGATTAGTCTTGATATAGAAGGGAGTAGCATTCTGCTAACGAACTTACTAAAAGAATCCGGTTTGACCGCAAGTGTTTCTGAATCATCTAGGATGATCAAACAAGGCGCAGTTAAAATAGACCAAGAAAAAGTTACTGATCTTAAACTTGAGATAACCAAAAACACTGATGCAATATACCAAGTTGGCAAAAGAAAAATAATGAGGATAAAAATATGAACCAAATAACCCAAGCCATAAGTTTTGCAAGAGATAACTTTTTTTATCTTTTTGCTTTGTGTATACCGGTTTTAGTATTAGAGGGGGCATTAGCAACAATTATTACCCCATTAGGCAATGTTACCCAAGTTGAAGATATTCAAGATTTTATGGAGTTAAATGCTGCACTTGTTGGTCTCTTGGGTTTAGCTTTAATACTTGTATCAATTACTTTTATTGGTGCATTAGTATCCGGATATGAATCAATAAACCTCTCAGTAAATAGAACTACTTTTGATTTATATTCGGCTGGTTTTAGAAAATTTTTTATTTTACTTGGTGCAAATATACTATTTGTACTTGCTATTATGCTTGGTTTCATAATGTTAGTCCTTCCAGCATTTTATTTGATGGGTAGGTTAAGTTTATTCCCTTCTTTAATAATGTTTGAGAATGAAGGAGTGACTAAAAGCTTAGGCAGATCATGGGAAATGACAGATGAATATGGTGGTAAGCTTTTTGGGATAACTTTATTTTTTTGGGGAGGAACTTTAATTACTTCTTTAATAGTTGGAGCATTAATTCCTGAGTCGACTTTGCAAATATTTATCTTATTAGTAATTGAATATGCAATTATTATTCCATGGATGTATGTTTACTATAGTCTATATAAATCCTTATCAAACTAAATACTAAATAATATTGTTTGTAATTTAATTCAAAGGTAGAATGCATCTTACTTTTTGGGCCTGTAGCTCAGTTTTGGTTAGAGCGTTCGACTGATAATCGAGAGGTCGGAGGTTCAAGTCCTCCCAGGCCCACCACTTCAAATTAACAATCAAACTTGCATATATGCACCCAAAAAAAGTTATCTATATCTATAATTAAATTAAGATATTTTTGATGTTGAATATAAGGATGTATAAAAAGCTTTCATATTTATTAGTATTTATTTTAGTTTCAGGAACTTTAATCTGGGAATACAAAGTAAATATTCTTGTTTGGGCCATTCCAAAAATTTCGAATATATCAGTTCAAGATAATATTCCAACTAGCTGGTCTATAGGTCCAGAAATGCCAACCGAAGATGATAGGCCAAATATTATATTAATATTAGCTGATGATATGGGCTATAACGATATATCTATACACAATGGTGGGGCAGCTGACGGAACACTCAAAACTAAGAATATTGATGCATTAGCAGATAGTGGAATTTTATTCACAAGGGGTTACGCAGCTAATGCTACATGCGCTCCATCAAGAGCATCAATTATGACTGGTAAATATTCAACTAGCTTTGGCTATGAGTTTACACCTATACCAGCTTTGGGGAGAACAGTTTTAGGCTGGCTTGCTGAAGAAGATGATTTTGAATTAAAGCAAAGAATTGATAAAGAAGTGGTTTCACAGATGCCTTCTTTCATGGATCAGGGCATGCCTGGTGAGCAAATTACAATCGCAGAAATTTTAAGAGATGCTGGTTATTACACCGCTCATATAGGCAAATGGCATCTTGGTCATGGGCAAGGCATGGATCCACTAAGTCAAGGCTTTCAAGATTCACTGGGTCTGATTGGACCCCTTTATTTGCCTGAAGATCATCCTGATGTTGTAAATGCAAAGTTTGATTCAAGAATTGATAAGATGGTATGGAGCATAGGCCAGTACTCTGCAACTTTTAATGAGGGGAGTGTATTTGCTCCTGATAAATATGTTACAGATTACTATACAGATGAAGCTTTAAAGGTAATTGAAAACAATAAGAATAGACCTTTCTTTCTTTA
>Ga0208880_1000082_pt1 | contig 19465 bp, 14 predicted proteins | sample Knorr_S23_td_Sur_FD_185606 | JGI IMG/M metagenome (GOLD analysis project Ga0208880, IMG submission 185606) | Marine microbial communities from Southern Atlantic Ocean transect - Knorr_S23_td_SurfaceB_ad_5m_LV_B (SPAdes) (version 2) | ecosystem: Environmental > Aquatic > Marine > Oceanic | place...
GAATGATAAATTCGCCGAGTGTAAGGTTTGTAGGCATGAGTTTGGGGCTTTATATGCTCTAAAATACAAAAAAGCCCGCACTTTCGTTTGGGCTTTTTGAGGTGGTACCTCCAGGAATCGAACCAGGGACACAAGGATTTTCAGTCCTTTGCTCTACCAACTGAGCTAAGGTACCATGCGATTACGCAGCTGCAAATATAAACTCTTTGTAAAAATGGGCAAAGGTCTTTATAAATTTAAACTAAATTTGTAAAACTTGATTTATTGTAAGTGAACTTGACTGTTGATATAGGCAATACAACCATCAAACTCGTAGTTTTTGATTCTTCGAAAGTTGTGGTCCGTTATGTTATAGCCCATGATGATGTCTTTGACATGCAGGATTTGATTAATACATACTATATTAAGAATAGCATTGTATCAACAGTTACAACATCTGAATATTCTTGGATGTCTTTACTTGCTAAAAACACCCATTGCATCCGTATAAATCATTCTATGCGAACGCCTTTTACCTCGTCTTATGCACCATTTGAACAATTGGGCTTAGATCGTGTGGTCGGACTTGCAGCGGCTGTAAGCTTATTCCCTAAAGAGGATGTTTTAGTTGTTGACGCTGGCACTTGCATTACATATGATTTTATAAATGCTCAAGCGCATCATTTGGGAGGTTCCATAAGTCCAGGACTTGGAATGCGTTACCGCGCCATGCATGAATTTACAGATGCCCTTCCAAAGTTAGATGTTAATAGTCCAAACACTTTCCCTCCGAGCAATACACAAGAGGCCATTCACCATGGTGTTATCGATGGTGCATGTGCAGAGATTCAAGCCTTTATTGCTCAATACACCCATAACTTTTCAAACTTTAAGGTAATTTTAACAGGTGGAGACGCAAACTTTTTGGCTGAACGCCTAAAAAATGGCATCTTTGCCCACGTTGATTTTTTGGCTCACGGCCTCAATGCTCTACTCGAACTCAATTTGATTGAATGATTCGTAACACATTATTCTATTTGCTGTTGATTTCTACAGCAGTTCAAGCTCAAAAAGGAACCTTATCTCCGTATTCTTTCTACGGGACTGGAGAAACTCTTTTTCGTGGATCGGCTGAACAGCGCATGATGGGTGGTTTTGTCAGTTATGCGGATAGCATCAGTCACAGCATTTCATCTCCTGCAAGTTTAGCCAATCTAAAAATGGTTAATTATTCTATAGGAGCCAACCATCGCTATACTAAATTTGACTCACAAGGTAATGCTATCAGCAACACCACGGCAGGAATAGACTATTTGGCTGTTGCGGTTCCTACCAAACACTTTGGTTTTGCTTTTGGATTGATGCCTCAAAGCGCTGTTGGGTATCGTTTGCGCAATGTAGACGACCCTGATGAAATCAATTATGGCGATCAGTATGAAGGAAGTGGTGGAATAAATCAAGTTTTTTTATCCCTTGGATTTTCTCCGATAAAAAATTTAGCGGTTGGTGTAGCCTTTCACTACAACTTTGGTCAGGTACAACGCAGTCACATACGTTTTGACCAAGACATTGACTTATCTACACAATTATTTGATGAATCTTTGATACGCGGTGCTGAGTGGAATATCTCTGCTGCCTATAAGCAGGATTGGAACAGCAAATTGTATTCTCAATTCCACGTTTCGTACCGTCCCGAAGTAGCCTTACAGTCCGAAAACAACCGCTCCATTACAACTTTTAACAGCTTAAGCGGAGGGGTTAACGACACACAAGAAATTGACTTAACAGCCCTTGGACTAGATGTAACTGATATTGAATTACCTACAACCTACACCATCGGTTTGGGATTGGGTGAAAATCAAAAATGGTATGCAGGTGTTCAATGGATTCAATCAGGATCTGGAGTTAACAATCCTTACCTAAGTTTTGATAACGCCAGTTATGAATCATCCAAACAGTTATCTGTGGGAGGTTTTTTCATTCCCGAATATGATTCGTTTAGCAGCTATTGGAAAAGGATCATCTATCGCGTAGGAGTACGTACGGGTCAGACAGGTTTGCGTGTCAATGGTAGTTCGATTGATGATTTTGGCATAAATTTTGGATTAGGATTGCCAGTCGCAGGTTTGTCGACCGCAAATATTGGAGTTGAGTTTGGAAAAATGGGGGCTGCGGTAAACAATCTTGTTGAAGAAAATTATGTGACCATTCGAATTGGTTTTTCGTTAAACGATGTATGGTTTATTAAACGTCAATATGATTAACATGGAAATCCAATGAAAATCATTTTTGATATCCAATTGGGGTGTTTTTAGAAAATGACATCTTGTAAAAAAGTAAATTTAAGTAAATGAAAAGGAATTTTATTTTTTCAATAATTATTATCGGGTCCTCGCTGTGCAATGTTTTTGCACAAAGTGCTGCAGATTGCCCTGCCAATTTGAGCATATTTGCTGAATATGCAAAAGTTAAAAACTATGATGCAGCCTACAAGCCTTGGATGGAAGTTCGTACACTGTGCCCTGAACTAAATTCTGCCACATTTGCCTATGGTGAACGAATCTTAGTGCATAAAATCAAAAATGCTGAGGAGAAAACTTCGTACTCCAATGATTTAATCAAGCTTTATGATGAGTGGCTAACTTATTTCCCAACTGATCGTGGAGGTAAAAGTCAACAAGGAAAAATATTGGCATCTAAAGCTCAAGCCATGCTAGATTACAATTTAGCACCCAAAACAGAGATTTATAAAATTTTTGATACCGCATTCAACAGTGATCCTGAAAGTTTTACCAATCCTAAGGGCTTGTATAGTTACTTTAAAACTTTGTATGAAAATTACAAAGCCGGAGACCCTTCAGTAACCATGGCAGTATTGTTTTCTAAATATGAAGATGTTTCTGAAAAGTTTGCATATGAAAACACCAAATTGTCTAAAATTCTGGATGTAATTATTAAAAAAGAGGATGCAGGTCAGCCCTTAACCTCAAGAGATAAAAATAACAAACGGATGTCCGAGATCAACTCGCGAGCCAACACCACTTTTGCCAACAATCTTGATGCAATAATAGCTCAAGAATCTTCGTGTGAGAACCTGATACCCTTGTACAAAAGCAATCTTGATGCCAATCGTGGAGACGAAAAGTGGCTTAAGCGTGCTGCCAGTAGGATGGACGCTAAAGAATGCTCCGATGATCCTTTATTTGTTGAGTTGGTTGAAGCATTACACAGCTTAAAACCCTCAGCAGATTCTGCTTACTACCTTGGGATTCTTAAAGATAAAGCAGGGGACAATCAGTCTGCACTAGAATTTTATGAGGAGTCATTATCATTAGAAAATGATCCATATCGAAAAGCCACTATTTACTATAAAATTGCAGTCAAGTTTAAGAACAAAGGGCAAAAAAGCCAAGCAAGAACATATGCAAATCGAGCACTAAGTAACCAGCCCTCAATGGGGAAGGCTTATCTTCTTATAGCTAGCCTTTATGCGGATAGTGCGAACGAGTGTGGTAATACTCAATTTGAGAAAAGGGCTGTGTATTGGTTGGCTGCTCAAACGGTTCGAAGAGCGGCTGCTGTCGATCCATCACTTAAGTCTACGGCTCAAAAATTAGAAGCCAGTTACAATGGACGTGCACCAAGTAAGACCGATATTTTCACGGAAGGAAAATCTGGAGAAGAAGTTGTTTTTAACTGTTGGATTCGCTCAAAGGTAAAGGTGCCTAACCTGTAATACAGTGCATCGGTTACTTCATTTTTGTGTGGTTTTAACCCTTTTATCAGGGTGTACAGACAATCTATCTGCTATCAAAGAGATCAATCGCTTTGATCAATCCCCTGTAGGAATTACTGAAAATTTATATTTGATATATTCTGACTCAGCCTTTGTTGAGGCAATTCTTGAGGCTGAAAAAAATATAGATTTCACGAATCAAAAATTCCCTTATTCTGAATTTCCTGAAGGCCTGGAGGTCACGTTATTTGATAGAAAAGGAAATCAAACACACGTATACGCTGATTATGGTATTTATTACCCTAAAACTGAGATTATCGACCTTCAAGGTAATGTAATCATTTCAGATTCTACGGGCGTACAACTCAATACACATCAACTTTACTGGGATGCGGGGCAAGAATGGTTATTTACCGAAAAAAACTTTACTTTTACAAGTGAAGACTATGATATAAAAGCAACCCAGTTAGATGCCAATCGCTCTTTTACCAAATTAGTGACTGGAGTCTTGCGAGGGACCGTTCAAGTTCAAGAAGATCAATTATAGATTATGCGACAATTTTTTAGAATTTCAGAATTTATTTATTTGGCATGTGGGTTTTTATTTACCTATAGAGTTTTGATAAACATCAATGAGGTAAATAATCAGCTTTACATCTACATATTATTTGCCGCCCTTTCTTTTGGGATGTATTTTTTTAGACGTAGATTTCGCAAAAAAATAGAAGATAGGAACCAAGGAGGTTCATGAGTCATTCCCCAATAGTTATACTGGTTTGCTTATTGCTCTCTGCCTTTTTTTCAGGAATGGAGATTGCATTTGTTTCCTCGAATCGCATTCGTCTGGCAATCCAAAAAAAACAAGGTGGATTGATGGCCATTGCACTTAGTAAACTAACTGATAACCCTTCTAAATTTATTGCCACAATGCTGGTGGGAAATAACGTTGCCCTTGTTGTGTATGGGATTTTTATGGGGCATTACATCATTTATTTGGCACATCCAAACCTAGTTTATATTGCTGAGTTGCCACTGTCTGTTATTTTAGAACAAATATTGATTTCTACCGCTGTTATTTTGATAACTGCTGAATTTATACCCAGAGTTGTTTTTCAAATTTATTCCAACTCATTATTGCAGTTTTTTGCCATCCCTGCCATTTTCTTTTATCACATTCTCAGCCCGCTTACCAACGGATTTCTATGGTTTTCAAATACACTACTTCATAAAATTTTTAAGGTTGGAGAGAATCAAAATCCGACTGCTTTTACACGAGTTGAGCTAGAAGAATATGTCAGCGAACACGTAGGGTCTTCTTCAGAGGAGAACTTGGAAAATGAGATTCAAATATTTCATAATGCATTGGCATTTACTGACAGAAAGGCCAGAGAGGTGATGGTGCCAAGAGCCGAAATCACGGCTGTCGATAGATATACTCCTCTTAAAGACCTTACAGATTTATTTTCAAAAACAGGCTATTCTAAAATACTGGTCTTTAATAGTGGCGTGGATCACATTGTGGGATATGTACACGCTTTCGACCTATTTAAAAAACCCAAAACTACTCGTTCCATACTACACCCTGTAGAATTTGTGCCAGAATCTATGTATATCAAAGATGTTTTGAATGCGCTTATCAAAAAACGCAAAAGTTTGGCAGTTGTTTTAGATGAATATGGTGGCACAGCAGGTATGATGACTATTGAAGATATTGTAGAAGAGTTGTTTGGAGAGATTGAAGACGAGTACGACCAAATCGACTTGATTGAGCATCAACAGAATGATGGAACTTTCGTTTTTTCTGCGCGTTTGGAAATCGATTATCTGAATGAAACATATGGCTTACATTTTCAGACAAGTGATCAATATGAAACGCTCGGAGGCTATATAGTACATCACACAGAAAATATCCCAGAAAAAGGAACAAACTTCGTTATTGAGCAGTTTAATTTTGAAATTGCAGAAGTATCCAACACAAAGATAGAGTTGGTCAGGGTTAAACCCCATAATGCTTAAAAAAACAGGTTTTATTTAACCTAAAGAAATTGTATTTTCGCCTACTATCAAAAAAATAAAATTATGGCCATTCTAGGCAAAATAAGAGAACGATCGATTTTTTTAATACTTGTTATAGGTATGGCATTGTTTGCCTTTGTCATTTCTGGTGTATTTGACGGAGCTGGTTCTATTTCTCAAGACCCCCTTGCTAAAGTAGGAGATGAAGAAATTACGTTAGAGCAGTTTAGTCCACGTGTCGATTTTGTAGAACGAAGCTACGGCATGACGACCCTTCAAGCAGTTAATTTTGTTTGGGATCAAGTAGTCAATGAAACAGCCTTCAAGCAACAACTAGAAGATCTAGGTCTACATGTCGGTCGTGATCATGTAGCAGATTTCGTCTCTACCGACCCAAGCTTTATGCAAGACTCACGTTTTCAAAACGCCATAGGCCAGTTTGATTTAAACGCATTTTCAGACTTTGTTTCCGATTTAAAAGCAAATAATCCGTCGGGTTATGCACAGTGGCAACAGCAAGAATCATCTATAATGGACAACTTGCGCCAACGTCAATATTTGAATATGGCTCGCCTAGGAATCCATTACACCCAGTTTGAAGGCGCACAAGCTCATGCTCTTGAAAACGATAAAATCAACATTGAGTACATAAAAATTCCCTACACAGCGATTGCAGACAGCTTGTTTACTGTAACCGATTCGGAAATAAAAAAATATATATCTCAAAACGAAGACACTTACCAGCGAGATGCTTTTAGAAACATTGAGTATGTTGTTTTTGAAGAGAAAGCTTCTGTTGAGGATAATTTAGAACTTGAAGCCAGTCTAAAAGTGCTTCTTGCACCTCAAACTGTTTTTAATGAAGTCACACAGCGAGAGGAAGTGATTCCTTCATTCTCTGAAACCAACGATATTTCGGATTTTGTATCTGAGTATTCAGACGTTCCTTATGACGGTCAGTACCAAACCAAGGCTCAATTAGGAACATATGCTAATACACTTTTTGAGTTGAAAGAAGGAGCTGTGTTTGGTCCATATAAAGATGGAGATTATTTCAGAATATCTAGATTGATGGATTTTGACAAAGGCGGATCTGTTAAGGCCCGTCACATTCTCATTTCTTATCAAGGCTCTCAGAATGCTGGAAATGAAATCAGCCGTTCAAAAGACGAAGCTCGAAAAGAAGCTTATAAAGTGTTACGGTTGGCACGAGGTTCAGGTTCTGACTTTTCTGAATTAGCCCGAACGTATTCTGATGGACCTTCTAAGAATCGAGGAGGAGAATTAGGTTTCTTCAAACGTGGAGCTATGGTTGAAGCTTTCAATGACTTTGTTTTTAGCAAGGCTGTTGGATCATTAGGGGTTGTCGAAACTGAATTTGGTTTTCATGTAATTGAAGTACAAGATAAAGAAGATGTTGTTTTGTTGGCCAGTGTTGCAAAAAAGATTGTACCTTCTGAAGCAACTAGCAATCAGGTTTTTCGTTCAGCTACTCAATTTGAGCTTAGCAGTGGGAAAGATGGATTTTCATCTGCTTCTCAGGCTGAAAACTATGAGATAAAGACAGCTTCAAACCTTAAAGAGTTAGATGAAAATATTCCAGGACTGGGTGCCGAGCGCAATATTGTGAGATGGGCATACAGCGAAGACACCTCAATAGGTTCTGTCAAACGATTCAATAAGCAGGGGGGTGGTTATGTAGTAGCAAGGCTTTCAGAGTCTATTGATGAGGGTCTGGCCAGTATTGAGGAAGTACGTTCTCAAATTTCTACGATCTTACTTAAACAAAAGAAGATCGATTATCTACAAAAAGAACACGCTGGAACAAACGATTTGAACAGTTTGGCCAGTACTTATAATGTGACAGTCAATACTTCATCTGCAATAAACGCTGCTGCTGGAACCATTGCGGGAGCAGGAACAGAACCCGGAGTTGTGGGAGCAAGTTTTGGGTTAGAAATTGGAGAAACATCTTCTTTAGTTGAAGGCAAACAAGGTGCTTTTTTGGTAAAGTTGACAGACTTACAAAAAGCTACTCCTTTGGTTTCTTATCAGGGTTATAATGACACTTCCTTGTCATTCATTCTTCCAACCTTGACTTCCAAATTACAAGAAGTCGTACAATCTAACTATGAGTTGGTGGACAACCGAAGTGAATTTTATTAAAAATTCAGTTTTTTCCTACAGCCAAGTAGTATTTATTTTACGTCAAAAAATAACATCTTTTGACACTTTTATGATAGTGTAAGGCTGTTTCATTCCAAAAATTAAGGATTTTAATGGGCTGACAATAAAATTTGCTCGTCTTTTCACACTTTTACTCCAAGAAGAAGACGATGCGGAATTTATCAGTGCTTTTTCATTTAGTTTTTTCATAAGTTATAGTTTAGTTCAACACCCCAAATTCCGCATCCCTTTTTTGCCCTGATGACTTAACCAATTCTGGTTACTATGTTTAGAAATGAATCACTCTAGATTCTTTTAAAATTCCTCGTCGATGGTTGGTCTCTCCAGTCATCGACTTGGTTTTTTTTTGATGTGTTGTCAGAAAATTATCGACTAGGGAAAAAAAATCCCACCGAAGTGGGATTGTAGACGTTGGTCTGCGGCATTGAGCCTTATTGTGATAAGATATTCAAATATATAAAAAATTATGAGTTTTACTTTAGGTCTTACAATTTCTTACAATACCATTGGATGGGCATTGATCGACAAAGGGGGTCAAAAACCCAAAATTGATATGGGAGTTCGTGTTTTTCAACCAAGTGTTCTTAACATTGGAGAGGGGATTCGAGAACAATCGACACACACTCAAAGAACTCATGTAAGACAAATGCGTAAGATTTTTAGAAACAAACGCTTGAGAAAACAAAAACTCCTAAGTTTATTGATCGATCATCATTTATGCCCTCTGTCTAAAAAAGATTTACAATCTTGGATAGAAAAAAGACGTTTTCCCCACAATTCTTTTTCTGATTGGTTAGAACTAGACCCTTATGTTCTTAGATCAAAAGCGATAAAAGAAAAAATTGAACTTTTTGAATTGGGCCGGATTTTCTATCATATTTCACAGCGTAGGGGCAAATGTTATGTAGCTAGGGAGAGTCAAAAAGACAATAGGATTTATTTTCACGGTAAGCCTCAAATGAATAGAGTAGGTCTTAGAGAAACACTCGAAGCACTAGAAGATGATCAAACATTGGGCGCTTATTTGGCAGAATTAAAACCAGCCCATGGTGTACCTTATGAAAAAAATGACAATCGAATCCGAAACCGTTATTTAGATAGGGTGATGTATGTAGAGGAGTTTCATAAGATATACTCATTTCAGCAAAAGTTTTATCCTGAACTAACCCCTTCTTTAAGAGTTGCACTTGGTGGAGTTGAAGGAAGTGAAAATGATCTCAAAAGTGGTGTGTTGTTTTTTCAAAGACCCTTAAAACCCAACCAAACGTTTAAACGATTTTGCCCTATTGAGCCCAATAAAAAACGTACTCCTGCCTCACATCCTGAATATGAAGTATTCAAAGTTCTAAAATGGATTAATAGCATTCGTTGTAATGGCAAGCCTTTGAGCACATCTCAAAGAGAAGCCATCTTGGATATCCCTTTTCGTTTTTCTCAGTTTTCTTTTAAAAAAATCAGAAAGTCCTTGAAATTGGAAGATCAGACTTTCCAGTTTAATTATGATGACACTGACATCATTTCATTGGCTTATTTCTTAGTTCATTTGTCCAAACCACAGCTTTTTGGAAATCGTTTCTTAAACCAACCTATAGATGAACAAATCCAAACATGGCACACCTTGTATTTTTTTGATGATTCCTCAAAACTAGAGGCCCATGCAAAACAGCGTTGGAATTGCTCTAATGATCAAGCAGCACGATTGATCAAATTACAACTACAACAAGGGTATGGAACTTACAGTTTGAAAGCAGTACGCAATATCACCCCTTTTTTAAAACAAGGAATGCGCTTTGATGAAGCTATGTTTTTTGCAGGACTCTCCGTGGCTATTGGTACGACATGGAAAAACTTTTCCTCGGAACAAAGAGAATTTTTTGTTAGTGAGTTTTTAAGTTTTTTTCATCAAAAAAAGGAAAATAGAGACTGGGCAGAGGAAATTAAACAAAACTTAAAGACTCATTTCGAAATTCATCATTTTGATGAAGTCAAATTTTTCAATTACAACCGCCATTTATTATATAAACAAAAAGTGCGATTAGATACGGGGCTTTCTGCAGATCAATATATTAAGAACAAGTTTAAACCCATTGCTCACTCGGCAATTTTTGAGTTGAGAAAGTTGGTCAATGCGATATTAGAAAACTATGGTGAGATTCAAGAAATCAAAGTATATGTGCGCCCTGTACTTAAAGCCAGTAGATCTTCTCGTAAAAAAATATTTGACGAAAAAAAACGGAGAGCTGCTTCACAGCACCATCACTTGTCTGCCGTTCAAGAGATGGGTAAAAGCCCAACACATCTCAATGTTCTTAAACACCGCCTGTGGGAGGAATTTGATAGACGTTGTCCTTATACTGGTAAGGAGATAAATATTGATCAGCTATTTACTAACCAAGTATCTGTGGTACATATATTACCATGGAATCGGTTTTTTAATGATTCAGATATCAACAAGGCCCTTTGTCTGAGTTTCTTTAAACATCAAATATCCGAGAAAACTCCATGGGAATATTTTTCCGTACAACCTACTGGAACTTGGGAGCAAGTTAAAATACGGGTTTTAAAACAACTTTTGAATGTAAATAAAATCTCTGGTATTCAAAAGTTTAAACAATTTACTCGATCGAATTATTCACTAGATGCCAAAACTCATGAAATGACAGACACACACCATGTGAGTTTGTATATAAAAAACATATTAAATCAGGTTTGTGAAAATGTACAAATGACCCTAGGACATACTACACACAATCTAAGAGAAAAATGGTATTTAGACCGACTCGATAATTTTTTACATTCGGATCCCATCAACGATCAAAGGAGACATGCAATAGACGCTTTGGTTACAGCGGTAAAAACCCCTTTTCTCTTAGAAGTTTTATCCAAATGGAATCGGTACGATAACACAGCTCGAAGTACTTCTTTCCCTTCCCCATGGCCAGGTTTTAAAAAAGACATACAGGCTGTTTTCGAAACCGTTCAAATAAGTTTTCCTCATCCAAAAAAAGTCTTTGCAGCCACTCACAAAACCTATTATAAAAACAATGAGAAAAGCATTGCCCGTTCTCCTTCGGCTAGAGGACAATTACACAAAGAATTGGTTTACGGTAAACGTAAGGCTCCAGATGAATTGGATTATAGTTATCATATAAGAAAGTCTATTCAGCAAATTCAAACCGCCAAACACGTGCAAAAGATTGTAGATCCTGAAATTAAAAAGCGTATATATGCTCAAATAGATGGTATGGGGGGGTTTGAAAAAGGAAAAATTCCAAAAAACTGTCTGACATTTATAGATGAAAAAGGATTTACCCGATCCAAAATTACATTGCCCAACCGCAGAGGCGCGGAAGTACCTATAAGAAAAGTACGTATTCGAGAACAACTTGGAAATGCCATACAGTTACATAAGGATGTTAACATATTTGCCAATTCGCGAAACAATCATCATGTTTTAATCTATGAAAATATTTATGGAGAATTAGCCCAAAAGGTGATCACTTTTTGGACTGCCGTACATAGGAAGAAAAATAAAGAACCTATCTGGCAACTCCCAGATGATGGCCGCCGTATTGTGGCAAGCCTCCATCTAAATGATTGTTTTTTGATGGGGCTTACCCCTGAAGAATTAGCCAATTGGAAGCTGTTACCAAAAAAACAACTCTACGAACATCTGTATCGGGTACAGCGTATTTCAAACAATTTCTACGAATTTAGACATGTATTTGACGCAGATATCTATGACACTGCCTACCCGAACTACATACGAATTTTGAATTTTGGAAAAAGAAAAACTGGATGGAAAACCTATAACCCTAAAAAAGTTTATGTGGACATTCTTGGCAATTTTTCCGAATATAAACCTTTTGATAAATCTGTTAAACAACCCCAAAGTCAATCATGAACTAGATGCAAACCCGTATACAACCTATTTTTCGTGAAGTTAAAATTTATTGTGATTTGATACACAAAAAACAAGGGTGATCTGTTTAAACGTGTTTACGTCTTTTTTTAATTTAAGTATAGTATTGTGATTTGATAAAACAATGATTGGCTGGGGTTTTTTTGTTGTGATAATTGATCGTATGTTATAAAAAATCCCCTTTGAATGCCCAAAATTTCAAAACATACATAACCAAAAAAGTAACGCAGATCAAAAACTTCAAAAATGTTCCTGTCAAAAACCCTATAAAAGACCCAAAGGCAGCTCTGTAAGCCTGACGCATGGGGGTTTTCTGGCTAATTTCTCCAGCTAATGCACCTATAAAAGGACCAAAAATAATCCCTACAGGTCCCATGAATAAACCAACTAACATTCCAATTCCAGCACCATAAGCACCAGCTTTAGTGCCTCCAAAACGTTTCGTCCCCCAAATAGGAATAAAATAATCAAGGACAAAAACCAGAACGGCCACTGAAAGTGTAATTCCCAAAAAAGACCAATCCATGGGAACAACACCAGTGAGGTGAATAATTAATAATCCCAACCAACCGCACAAAGGTCCTGGAATGATGGGTAAAAAGCTTCCAGCCACCCCAACAACAACCATTAAAAACCCAATGAGTAGTAGAAAAATGTCCATATCCAAATGATTTGTTAGGCTAAATTACTTAACCTAATGCTGACCACAAACCTAAACAGTATTTTTTGTAATTTTCTGTCGCCATGCGAAGCATATTTTTGGGTTTTATATTTCTTTGTTTATTGAGCTGTAATCAGTTCAATCAAACCCCAGTAAGCAAACCTGAAACTTATTGGCAAACTACCGATCAACCCCCTGTGTTCCCAGGTTGTGAACAACTTGCTAATGTAGAAGATCAATGGCTTTGTTTTCAGAAAAGCATTTCAAAGCTATTTTCAAACGCTTTAAATGATCAACCCATTTCTAATGCATTTAAAGTGAACGATACCCTTTGGTTGCATCTTCGCATCGACCACACGGGAACCATGGTGTTAGATGCTATCAATGAAACGGATACCGTTTCAACGATGTTCCAAAAGATTCAAAAAATGGTATCTGAATTTCCCGAGTTGTCACCACCTACCAAAACCAACTTAGGCGTCACCACTCAGGTCAAGGTTAGATTGCCAATACAGGTTCCTTAAAAAATACTACTTTTGATCATGGCAGAAGCACAAACGCGAATTATACTTGGGATAGACCCCGGTACTACGATCATGGGCTTTGGCTTATTGGCTATTAAAGGAAACTCGATGAGCTGCCTTCAAATGGATGAGCTCAAACTCAACACCAAAGACCATCACTATCTACGTCTTCAAAAAATTTTCAATCATACTATTGGGCTGATTGATGAATTTCATCCTGACGAAATTGCGATCGAGGCCCCTTTTTTCGGAAAAAATGTTCAGTCGATGCTTAAACTAGGCCGCGCTCAAGGAGTCGCCATGGCTGCAGGTTTGTCTAGAGAGATTCCTATCACCGAATACTCTCCTAGAAAAATCAAAATGGCCATTACAGGAAACGGAAACGCAAGTAAGGAACAAGTTGCTAAAATGTTGAAATCTCTACTAAAACTCAAGTCTCTTCCTAAAAACTTAGATGCTACGGATGGCTTGGCTGCTGCGGTTTGTCATTTTTTCAATCCAACCGATTCGTCTGACGAAAAAAAATATAAAGGTTGGGCCTCCTTTGTAAACCAACAATCCCATCGGATTAGAAATTAAGTCCCTATTGAGCGGTTTATACATTCATATTCCCTACTGCAAACAAGCCTGTCATTATTGTAACTTTCATTTTTCGACGGTTTACAAGCAAAAGCCAGCGCTTTTGGAGGCTATGTGTGATGAAATCGCATTGAAATCATTTCAAAAGCCAATTCCCTTAGACACGCTGTATTTTGGTGGTGGAACCCCTTCAGTGTTTACTCCTTCAGAACTGGCAAAAATCATAGATGCGGTTACAAAACATCATCATTTACTTCCTGATGCGGAGATTACTTTAGAAGCCAACCCCGATGACATTGACAAGTCATATTTAAATGATTTGATTGATTTGGGATTCAATAGGTTATCTGTCGGGGTGCAATCTTTTCATGACAGAGAGCTCAAAATGATGAACCGCGCTCACAACACAAAAGAAGCAAAAGAAACTTTAAGTTTGGTTGCAGATCTTTTTTCCAACTGGTCTTTGGATTTGATGTTTGGTATGCCTCAAAGCACCCATCAATCATGGGCAGAAAACCTTCAACAAGCCATGTTTTTTGACCCACCTCACCTCTCTGCTTATGCTTTGACAATTGAGCCACATACGGCCTTGGAAAAATACATACAAGAAGGAGTTATAACTCCTTGCAGCGAAGATCAACATGCTGCCCAATTTGAACAATTGGTCGCTTACACCACAAAGTTGGGTTATGAAAATTATGAAGTGAATAGTTTTTCCAAACCTGGTATGTATTCCCGTAACAACACAGCTTATTGGACTGGAAAACCTTATTTAGGGATTGGACCTTCAGCACATAGTTTTGAGGGATCAAGAAGGGCGTGGAATGTATCTAACAATGCTCAATATATTCGATCTATTAAAGAAAATACCCTACCCGAAACAGAAGAGATCCTCACTGAGGTCGATCGGTTTAATGAATATGTGATGACGGGTCTACGAACCCAGTGGGGTGTGTCTTTGGATCATGTTAGGCTTACTTTTGGCAAGCATTTTGAAGATCATTTGGTTCATGAAATTCAACCTCAATTAAAGGTTAAAAACCTTAGGTTAGAGAATCGTGTTGTTTACACAACATTACAGGGTCGTTTTTTAGCAGATGGCATTGCTGCTTCTTTGTTTTTGGTCAACCTTTCTTAAGGCTAGCAAATGCCTTGTGAAATTCTGGAATGGTCTCTATCCCTTTTAGGAAATTGAACACTCCAAAATGTTCATTGGGCGAATGAATGGCATCGCTGTCCAGCCCAAAACCCATCAAGATCGTTTTGCTGCCTAAAGTCTCTTCAAAGAGTGCCACGATTGGAATGCTGCCACCATCACGCACAGCGATGGGCGGCTTGCCAAAAGTTTTTTCGTAAGCCTGACTAGCCGCTTGAAATTCAACCCCAGAAGTGGGCATTACATAGCCTTGACCGCCATGATGTTCGGTGACTTTGACTTTTACGCTTTTAGGTGCAATGGCTTTGAAATGATCTGCAAACATTTGGCTGATTTCCTTCCAATCTTGATTTGGAACCAAACGCATGGATATTTTGGCATATGCCTTGCTCGGAATCACGGTTTTGGCTCCCTCACCCGTATACCCGCCCCAAATACCATTGACATCCAAGGTTGGTCGAATAGATTTTCGCTCCAATGTGCTGTAGCCTTCTTCACCATGAATATCTTCTATATCCAAAGCGGCTTTATAGACTGATAGGGAAAAGGGAATTTTTTCAATTTGTTTTCGATCGGCATCTTCCAACACCTCCACTTTGTCATAAAACCCAGGAATGGTCACATGGTTATTTTCGTCGTGCAAAGAGGCTATCATTTGAGTCAAAACATTGATCGGGTTGGCCACAGCACCCCCATAAAGTCCAGAGTGTAAATCTCTGTTAGGTCCTGTTACTTCAACCTCCATATAGCTCAACCCCCGCAGTCCCGTAGTAATAGATGGGGTGTCGTTTGCTAACATACCTGTGTCTGAAATTAGGATGACATCGTTGGAAAGTAAATCCGTATGTTCTCGAACGAATGCCTCTAGGTTGTCACTGCCTACTTCCTCCTCGCCTTCAATCATAAACTTGACATTACATGGGAGTCCCTCTGTTTTAAGCATCACTTCTAATGCCTTTAGGTGCATAAAAAACTGCCCCTTATCGTCACAAGCTCCTCTTGCAAAAATGGCACCCTCAGGGTGGGTTTTGGTTTTTTTGACAATGGGGTCAAAAGGGTCGTTGTCCCATAAGTCTAGCGGATCGGGGGGCTGCACGTCGTAATGCCCATAGACAAGCACTGTGGGCAATTTGGGATCTACCAAGCAAGAGCCATACACTACAGGATATCCGGCAGTAGCGTAAATCTGAGTATGTGTACAACCCGATTCTTGTAGTAGCATTTCTACTTTTTCAGCTGCTTTTTGCATCTCTTCTGCATAGGCTGGGTCTGCACTGACCGAAGGGATCCGGATAAGAGCAAACAATTCTTCTAAAAAACGTTTTTTATTTTTTTGGATATACGAAAGGGTAGATTTCATGAAATAAATCCGTTAGAATGATTACACGAATATACCTTTAAATCATTGAAAGAAAATAACCAAAATGTACTTATATTTGCTGCCCCTATGCGGGTGTGGTGAAATTGGTAGACCTGTCTGCGGACAGGCAGGCCAGCCTACCGACAGGCAGGCACGCTAAAGTTCATCGCAAATAGGTTCTTACAGAGTGATTACGCGGGTGTGGTGAAATTGGTAGACACGCTAGACTTAGGATCTAGTGCTTCACGGCGTGGGGGTTCGAGTCCCTTCACCCGCACAAAACCTCAACAGACGATGTTGGGGTTTTTTTATTTCAAAAATCCTATAATTTTTTGGGTAGCTCCTTTTTGAGCATTTACAAAATCAAGGTTGTTTTTGCCGATTTTTTCAGCCTGTAATTTGTCAGCAGTCAGACGAGAGACTGTTTCTGAAAAGGATTTTTCATTTTTGCAACTATACATCCCACCCAAACGAATCATCTCTTTAGCTTCATCAAATTTTTGGTAGTTTTTACCAATGATTATTGGAACACCTGCAGCGGCGGGTTCTAACACATTATGAAGTCCAGAAATTCCCATCCCACCCCCTACATAGGCCATCTGCGCAGAGCTATAACAGGCACTGAGCAGTCCGATGGTGTCCAGAATCAACACTCGTGTCTCAGGAAGTTTCTCTATTTCTAATTTGCTATATCGTTGTACTTTATCAGAAATCGCTGTTGTCATCTGGTTGATAAAGCTGGGTTGCAATTCGTGGGGCGCCAACACCCAACATGTCTTTTTATCCGAGTTTTGAACCGCATCCTTGATCAATTCAAAATCCTTGGGCCAGATGCTGCCAGCCACCACACAAAAACGGTCTTTTGCAAAAGTCTCCATAAAACCCAATGGAGTAGAGAGTTCACTTACTCGATCAAAGCGCGTATCGCCTGTGATGGTTACATTCCTTAAACCAATAGACGCCAATAATTCTTTGGAATTTTCATCCTGCACAAAAAAATGTGTAAACGCTTTGAGAGACTTGCGAATAAGTGCGCCCCTTTTTTGAAACAAAAACTGTTTCTTGTAAAACCGCCCAGAAATCAAATAGGTAGGTATGTTTTGAGAAGTCAAACCTTCTAGTAAATTTGGCCAAAACTCATACTTAACAATAAATGCCATTTCAGGCTTTAGGATTTCTAAAAAACGGTTAATGTCTTTGGGCGTATCCCATGGTAAATACACACACAAGTCCGCTACACCATGATTGTGTCGAATCTCATAGCCCGAAGGAGAAAAAAAACTGACGACAAATTGTCGGTCGGGGAATTGCTCTTTGAGTGATTCTAAAACTGGCAACCCTTGCTCGTATTCGCCCAAGGATGCTGCATGTAGCCAAATGGTTTTTTGTTTAGGATTCAACTGACGAAGCTGTTTCCATAAAGCTTTACGCCCCGTTACAAATGCCTTTATTTTAGGATTAAACAACCCCCCAAAAGGCAAAACAAGCTTTGCGGTACTTACAGAAAGATTGTAAAAATGACCTAACATGCTTACAAAGATATCGTTTCAAGGCTTACCATTCTATTTTGTAATTTTGCATCAACAAAAAATTGTCATGGAAAAAATCCAAATGGTAGATCTTCAAGGTCAATACAAGTACATCAAACCCGAGGTGGAAATGGGTATGCAAGAAGTACTTGAAAGTGCCATGTTTATCAATGGTCCTAAGGTAAAAGAGTTTCAAGAGGATTTGGAGGAATACTTAAATGTTAAACACGTGATTCCTTGCGCCAATGGCACAGATGCTTTACAAGTAGCCATGATGGGCTTGGGACTCCAGCCAGGAGACGAGGTCATCACTGCAGATTTCACTTTTGCTGCTACTGTGGAGGTGATTGCCCTGTTACAATTAACACCTGTTTTGGTGGATGTTTTACCAGACACTTTTAATATTGACCCTGAAGCGGTGCGCAAAGCCATAACCCCTAAAACCAAAGCGATCGTTCCAGTACACTTGTTTGGTCAGGCTGCCAATATGGAAGCCATCATGAAGATTGCTAGCGAGCATGATTTGTATGTCATTGAGGACAACGCTCAAGGGATCGGAGCAAATTACACTTATTCTGATGGTTCGAAGGCTAAAACGGGAACCATTGGCCATGTTGGATCAACCTCTTTTTTTCCTTCTAAAAATCTAGGTTGTTATGGAGACGGAGGGGCGATTTTCACCAATGATGATGATTTGGCTCACACCATTCGTGGCATTGTCAATCATGGCATGTATGAGCGCTATCAACACGATGTAGTTGGGGTAAACTCTCGTTTAGACAGTCTGCAAGCGGTGGTTCTCAAAGAAAAACTAAAATATTTAGATTTTTACAACGAACGCCGCAAATATGCAGCTTTGCGTTATGATGACTTTTTTAAAAACCACCCCAATATTATCACTCCTGTTCGTGAAGCGGCTTGTGACTCACATGTATTTCATCAGTATACGCTGCGAATCATAGATGCTGACAGAGATGCATTGGTCAATCATCTTCAAGAGCACCAAATACCATGTGGGGTTTATTATCCGATACCTCTACACCTACAGAAAGCCTACAAGGACGAGCGCTATCAAGCGTCTGATTTTGAAATCACCAACCGCTTGGTTAAAGAAGTCATATCGCTACCTATGCACACCGAACTCAATGAGGAACAGCTGTCGCATATCGCCAAAACAGTATTGAGTTTTTTTGCTTAAGATAAAGCCGCAGCAGTTTCTAAGTCTCGATCAATTTTTTTGACTAGTCCCTGTAATACCTTTCCCGGTCCTACTTCTGTGAAAAGAGATGCACCATCTGAGGCCATTTGGCGGACACTTTGCGTCCATCGAACAGGAGCGGTGAGTTGGGCAATCAAGTTGGATTTGATTTGATCAGCATCGGTAACCGCATGCGCTACCACATTTTGATAGATAGGGCAAGAAGCTTGTTTAAAAGGAGTTTGCTCAATGGCAGCGGCGAGTTTTTCTCGAGCAGGCTCCATCAAAGGAGAGTGAAAAGCCCCCCCCACAGGGAGTATTAAAGCGCGACGCGCACCTTTTTCTTTTAAACTTTCACACGCTGACGCTACCGCCGAGTAGGCTCCCGAAATGACCAGCTGACCCGGACAATTGTAATTGGCTGCAACTACTACGCCCTCGGTTTGATCACAGACTTCTTCTACGACGGCATCTTCAAGACCCAACACAGCCGCCATGGTTCCCCTTTCAAGACCACAGGCTTCTTGCATAGCTTGAGCACGTTGAGATACCAATAGAAGACCATCTTCAAAAGAAAGAACGCCTACAGAGGCCAATGCCGAAAACTCTCCTAGTGAA
>Ga0208880_1000085_pt1 | contig 18897 bp, 15 predicted proteins | sample Knorr_S23_td_Sur_FD_185606 | JGI IMG/M metagenome (GOLD analysis project Ga0208880, IMG submission 185606) | Marine microbial communities from Southern Atlantic Ocean transect - Knorr_S23_td_SurfaceB_ad_5m_LV_B (SPAdes) (version 2) | ecosystem: Environmental > Aquatic > Marine > Oceanic | place...
ACAACTTCCAATGGGGTGGGGTATAACATGACCTTGTTTGAGGTGCGGTTTTTACCTCCTGCCGGGAATTGTGATACCGACGGCGATGGCCTAGACAACCCATTTGACTTGGATAGTGACGGCGATGGTTGTCCAGATGCTTTGGAAGGTTCAGGGTCAATGACATCAGATGACTTGGTTTTAGACAATAACCTAGACGGGGGCAGTACGAATATCAATATCAATTTGGGTACTGCAGTAGATGCGCAAGGCATTCCCATTGTAAGTGGTGAACAACTTAAAGGGAACAGCCAAAATGCGGGTACGCAAAGCGGTTCGTGTAACGATTTCAGTTTGGCATCTTTTTTAAGACCAAGCCCACATGACCTGATGCGTCATGGTAAGTTTTTTAGAGATAAAAGAGAACGTCCTATGGTGTTTTAGGAAAAATAATAACTATCAAAAATCATGTTCTGTAGATGAAAAACCAAGCTCTACTAAACCTTGTTTAATTTCTGGTGCATTCATAAATAAGTTCCAAAATAACTGTGTGTTGTAATTTTCAATCATTGGACCAATAGTGCCCTGATCGATGGCTAGGTAGCGGGGTGTTTTCCATTGATAATGGACAGAAAAGGCATCATAAGGCCCAGCTATTCCAATGTATTCATTGTTAGTTTCTTTATATAAGAATCGAAGGAATTTAAGGGATTCTTCTGGAGTGTAAGGAAATGATGATAATGCAGCAGTTGGAGAAATAATTCCTTTGTCATTATTGGGTTTGTGAGCAGCGTATCCTGTGCTGCCATCAGAATTACGTGAATAGCTAGCAGTTAAACCCCAACATTTATCATTATAGCCTGCATAATCTTCAGGGTTTTGGATGCTATATTCATGGATTATTTGAGTGTGATTTTTAACCACATCCCAGTAGTTTGCATAATTATCACAAAGCCCTCTAGGATCTAAACCTAAATAAGAATAATGAGCCCAAAATAGCGGTCCTACATTTCCATTTTCTCCTTTGTGATTAAGTAGGACTGGGATATCATACATTGAAGATGCACTTAAAATATTTCCATTATCTGCCCATCCATTATGGTAAGCACTAGCGGATATTGGATAAGTTGGTGAGGATACAGCAAGTATGTAAGTGATTAAACTTTCATTGTAGCCTTCTATTTTGAAATTCATTTGCCATTCATAATCTGGAGACCAATGCCAATAAAGATGATTTCCACCATTTGTATACCAATTCCACTGCACTCCTTTCCATAACTCATCAGCTTTTTGTGCTAGATCTTGCTCTTTAAAACTTCCACTTTTGAAATATTCTCTAACGCAAATTAATGCTTGGCATAAAAAAGCTGTTTCCACTATATCACCACCATTATCTAGCATACTGAAGGGAATAACCTTTCCATTGTTTCCATTCATCCAATGGGGCCAAGCTCCATGAAACCGATCTGCATTTTCAAGGAAATTTAGCGCTGTCTCAAGTTGATTAATTCCTTCTGACCTTGTAATGAATTGATTTTCTATTCCTACCAAAATATTCAGAAAACCAAACCCAGAGGCGCCTGTTGTTACGGTATTCTCGTCAAACGAAATGTTGTTTTCGTGGATACGTTCTCTTGCTAATTTAGAATTAGGGTGCGCATAATCCCAAAAATATTTAAAAACATCTTCTTGTAATTTTTTCATCAAGTAGACATCAGATTGATCTAATGTTTCGTAAGAATAATTATTGTCTTTTGAGCAAGAAAAAAACACTAAACACAAAAGAAATAATATTTTAAATGTTCTTTTCATGCATTATTAATACTAAAATTACTCCCTAAAATAAATATTTTTTAGTGAATAATGCTGTGGAGGGATATGTTATAGAACTAAACACAACTCAAAAAGCGAAGCTGGTCGAAAATTTCGACCAGCTAAAAGGCATGAAATACGCCAAAACAACCCCCAAAGCCTTTACAAAAAAAAGGCTTGTACTTGCTGGCGACGATATTAAAGAGTACCCAAGCCACACAAACTTCACGACTGATCATAGAGACTTTTGCTAAGTTGCGTGCCCTATAGCAAATGGTCAGCACTGCTACCACGACAAAAACAACGAAAAAGTGCAACTTACTAAAGAAAAGTGGAGCACTGATGGCAAACCTGCTCGATACCGATTTGGAAAAATCAGAAAGTGAAACCCATGTGGAGTTAAACTTTATGTTGATTAAAGTCTACAGCTTCACCACCTTGAGTGTCTGGCGCACAGTGGGTCCGCTGACTTCCACAAAATATACACCGCTAGCAAAATTGCTTAGATCTAAAGAAATGTTTCTGGGTTGGCTTATGGATTTGTCAAGCTGCTCGATCAAACGACCACGGAGGTCTCTCATACTGCATTGTACTTGGTCGTCATTGCCCCCTACATACATATTGACGATGCCTCGAGTGGGGTTGGGGTAGAGAAGTACTTCTTCACTGATAAAAAATTCGTACATCAAACTGCCTTGGCAGTTTAAATCTGTAGTGATTTCAACAAGATTGATTCCTTTGTTGAGGGCAACCGTGGTATTGTTATTTAAAGAAACCGAGGCTGTTTTTTCACCTCGGTAGGTATTTGTAATATAGTAGACATTGGCCCCACTCATATCCAAATCAACCCTGCTGTTGATCTCATCTACATCGTAAGTTGCAGATAAGGGTTCGGGTTCGGTAATGGTTAATTCAACGCATTTTTGATAATATGGAACTTCTTCAATCGTGTAACACGCGTTGTAATTTCCTACACCCAATTGGTCTACTATTGTGCTAAAGCCTTCTGATTCGCTTAATGTATATGTTCTGTTATCTATTGAAACATTGTAAGTGTAATCAGTATTAGCCACTGACAAAATGGCTACACCAGTTTCTATATCAACACATGAGTCTGATGAAATGTCAGTGACGAAATTTTCTTGGGGTAGACTGAAGAGACAACCGTTTTCGTCTATAGGGGTCATGGGGGGAGAGTTCGGGCAAAGGTCTTTGTCATCTGTGATGCCATCTCCATCTGAGTCAAAAAACCCTACACCCTCAACAATAAAATCGTCCAAAACGACCCCTTCGTTGTTTATATAAACATCTGAGACCATTTTAAACCTAAATATGACACTGGTTTCATTGGTAATCTCGCTTAAATCAAAACGGTATTCATTTAAAGACCAATCCAAAGGGGTTTCATCTCTTCCTGTATAGGTGGCTAACGTCGTCCACTGATTTCCATTGTCGGTTGAATATTCAAAGTAAAGGAAATCCCAATCCAATTCGATATCATACTCCATATAAAACTTCACAACCGGGTCCATGATCAAACTCAAGTTAAAACATGGGGAAACGAGTTCAGAGTTAATTTGATCAGGATAATTTCCGTTAAGGTTTGTTGCGTAGGCATAGTTTCCGCTGTTGGTCATGTTTAATAAGTTTCCACTGGGAATGCCTCTTTCCCAAACAGGATCCCCCACAACCAACCAATCATTTTCTGTTGCCTCAAAAGTAGAGCGTGTGTTGGTGGGTTGACTTTGGTTTAGAATTTGTTCAACATCAAAAGATACCTCAAATCGGTTGTTTTGAAGGTGTTCATCCCCGGCTAGAATGATGTTTGTGTTTAGTATGTTGTTGTCTTGAATCCCACTGATTCCCTCTAAGTAAACTTGTGTCCATTGACCGGGCTCTAACAATCCCGTCCAGTTTTGATTGGGCAGTTGATTGTTATTGAGGCTAACCTCTATAGTAAAATTGGTGATGTTTTGTGAGCCATTGTTATACACTTTCATAAAAGGGGTGATCTCATTGTTGCATGTGTATTTTGATAAACCAGATGAGGCTGAAAGCAGATCCAAATCAAATTCGGGTAGGTTTGTTGGCGGTATGGGTGTCTGCCAAACACCACGTCCATAAGTAGAGACCGTCAATGTGCTGTCATTGGGATTGACTTCTAGATCTGTAATTTCTACATTCGGTAAATCTTGAGAAATCGACGCCCAACTTCCTACTTGATCATCAAAGTAATATACACCCAAAGTAGTACCCATATAGAGCGCATCATGTTCGGAATAGGGGTGATGTTTTAGAACTCTTTTATACTCTGAAGGCAACCCAGCGCTTATATCTGCAAAATTTTGTCCGCCATCAGTTGATTTTACCAATCCATTGCTGTCTAATACCCAAACCACGTCACTGTTGGAGTGATGAACTTCAATAGCTCTAATGACCAACCCTGATGAGGATGTATAGATTTGTGAAAAAGTTTGTCCTCTGTCTGTGCTTTTAAATACGTTGTAATTGGTAGAGACATAGATGTTATTGATGTTGTTGGGATCCAATTCGATATGTTTTAAGCTTTCCCAAAAATTATGGTTGGATATTTGTACCCAACTTCCACTTTGAAGCATGTATAATTGATCGTAGCCTGCATACAAATCACCATTTTTGTTGAATTGCATGGGGGTAACCCAATTTCCTTGGGCGGGTGCACTTGTTATAAATTCTGATTGGTTCCATCCTCCTGAACCTCCCAATCGGTTACGGAAAAGATTGCCACCATACTGGGTCATGCCGTAGTACCAATCCTCTTGAAACGGATCTACAGCTGATCCCATACCATCTCCTCCGTGGTAGCTGTTCCATTGACTGCCAGAGAGCGCAAATCCTCCACAGTCCTGTAAGCCTCCTGCAAGTTTTCCTGAGTCAGGCCTAGAAGTAGAGACTGTATATATTTGAGCAATCGACAAGGTGTTGCTCAAATCCTCAAACACACTTCCGTCATTAAAAGATCGATATATTCCTCCGTCAGTTCCAGCATATAGGACACCATCAAAATATCGCATGAAGTGAATGTCCGCATGTGTAAAAGAAGCGGTGCGGTTACCCCAATAATTGATTTGATTAAAATCATCACCACCGTCTGTGGATTTCCAAATATCTAGAACTCCGACAAAAACTATGTTGGGATCTGAGTCTGAAACGGTCAAAGCCATGTCGTACCAAGACTGGGCACTTTGAAAAATATCGTCATTTTCAGCAGTTCTGTTAAAGGTCTCTCCAGCATCTGTAGATTTATAAACCCCTTGAAAGCTGTTTCTTCCCTGATAAGTACCGTCTCCATTATCATAGGCACTCAGCACATACACGATGTTGGGGTTGGCTGGAGTGACTTCTAGGATGATGCGATTGGAGTTGTTTGGAATGCTGCCAATCTCTCTAAAAGTAGCGCCACCATCTGTGGTTTTATAAAATTTTGAAGTGCTTCCCTGGTATCCCACAGCAAATAGCGTGTTGCTGTTTCCGGGCTGAAACCGGAAATCTACAATATTTCCTGGCAGTGTATTTATCCAGTCGTCCCCAGCGTTGGTGGATTTGTAGAGCCCTTCAGAGGTAGCTACCCAAACGGTGTTTGAATTGGTGGGATCAATAAATATTTCACTGGAGCCTTTGTAAATATTATTGAACTGAAGCCCTGTGGTGTTCCATGTCTGTCCACCATCTATGGTCTTTAACACGCCGATACTGTAAGAATCACCGGCATCGTCATCTCCAGTCGAGATGTAAATGATGTTTGAGTTATTAGGATCCACAGCGATTCCTGAGACTCCAATTTGAGGCAAGTAATCTGAAAGGGGGGTCCAGTTGACTCCATCGTCTGTTGACCTCCATATGCCGCCTGCGGGTGCGCCTACATATAGAGTGTTTGGATTCGAAGGGTCTTTTGCAATGGCATTGACACGCCCTTGTCCACTGATAGAAACAGAAGAATTGGTAACTACCGCAGGACCTAGATTGGTCCAAGACGTTGAAGGAATGTTGTTGTTTGTTAACTGTGATTCATTTTGAACTTTTTGTCTCCATGCAGCCCAAAGGTCAGAAGGTGGTGCTATGGTTCCATCGGGGCGTAAGTAGTGAGACCAGTGTTCTTGCCAACGCTTAAAAGGTTTGTATCCACTTCCTTTCTGGCGATAGTCTTTACCCTCCCAATAAGCATCAAACGCTTGGGTAATATCAGTAAGTCTGATAGAAACAGGCATTTGTGCTTGCGCTTGCACCTTTATTGAAGTAGTGGAGCTGATGTTTTGTGGTAAAAAATCTTTGGTATAAGGGTTGTTGGGGCTGATAACTTGTGCACTCAAGTTAAGGCTTATAAAAGACAATAGTAACAAAATTAGATTCTTCATAGCTTTAGCTAATATAACAATTAACTACAAAAACAGATTAAATTTAACAATCGATAAAGTCACAAAAAATGAGTATGTAATCTTTAGCTTAAAAGATCAGGACGAAGTTGTTGGGTGCGTTTAAGAGCTTGATCTTCACGCCAAGAGTCTATTTTTGGGGTATTTCCAGAAGTGAGAATGTCAGGCACCTTATGGCCCTTATAATCCGCAGGTCGGGTATAGACGGGTGGTGCCAAGAGTTTGTCTTGAAAAGAATCGGTTAGGGCAGAGGTTTCGTTGCCCAAAACGCCTGGAATGAGTCGTATGAGGCTGTCACAAAGCACTGCTGCGGCCAGCTCGCCGCCCGATAATACATAATCCCCGATCGAAATTTCATGGGTGACAAACAAGTCACGCACTCGCTGATCAACTCCTTTGTAGTGTCCACACAGAACAATGATGTTTTTAAACAATGACAACTGATTAGCCATGGGTTGATCTAGGGTTTTCCCGTCAGGTGTCATATAAACAATCGCATCATATTCTCGTTCAGACTTTAGAGCACTTATGCATTTGTCAATGGGTTCGATCATGAGTACCATGCCAGCACCCCCCCCGTAAGGGTAATCATCGACTTGTTTGTAGTTATTAGAGGTGTAGTCACGAAGGTTGTGTATGTGTACCTCAACCAAACCGGCTTCTTGAGCTCTTTTGAGTATTGAAGCTTCAAAAGGGCTTTTTAACAATTCAGGTACTACACTAATGATGTCGATGCGCATGATGCAAAGATGCAAGAATTTTGGGGTACAAAAAAAGGCATGTCCAGAATTGGACATGCCTTCGCCCTCTTAACCAATCAACCTACTCAAAAAAGAAGCGAAATCGCTCCCCTTTTTCGTTCATAAATTCAAGTTCATAAATATCATTCTCTTCTATTTTTTTTAGATCCTCTGTGGTTTCTATGGTATTGCCGTTGACTCTGGTCACTATAAAACCATTTTTTACGCCGCGTTGCAACAATCTGCTATTGCGTATGCTGGAAATTTTAACTCCTTTGTTAAGGTCGTTTTGTTCAGCTTCTTCTTCGCTTAGATTTTTCAGGTACATACCGTAAAAATCTACAAACGGGTTTGTTTTCAGGACAACTTTTGTGGTTCGAGATTCCCCATCTCGCAAATAAGTTACTTGAACTTTGTCACCAGGTCGTTTGCTGCTGAGGTATCCACTCATGTCTGAAAACTTAGTGATGCGGGTATTGTCAATTTTTACAATAATGTCCTCGGCTTGTAGTCCAGCTTCTTTTGCACCCATTTCTTCCTGCACGGCAGCTACATAAAATCCTTCAGTTGTCTGTATGCTATATTCTTCTGCAATACGAGCATTGAGCCCGTTCCCACTTACGCCCAACAGAGCTTTCTGGACGTTCCCAAACTCTATGATGTCTTCATATATTTTGCGGGCAATGTTGCTTGGCACAGCAAACGAATAACCAATAAATGTTCCCATGCCATTGCTAGTGATGGCTGTGTTGATACCTACCAAATCTCCGTTGGTATTTACAAGAGCACCTCCGCTGTTGCCAGAGTTGACAGCTGCATCTGTTTGGATAAATGACTGATTGCGGTTGTCACGAGGATCTAAATCACGAGACTTTGCGCTGATGATCCCCGCTGTGACCGTAGAATTCAGATTGTATGGATTACCGACTGCTAAAACCCACTCACCAATTTGTGTTTGGTCAGAATCTGCAAAACGCACATAAGGAAACGACTGATCTCCGATGATTTTTATGACTGCTATATCGGAGTTTGGGTCAGTTCCTATTAGCTCAGCATCAAATATCATGTTGTTATTGGTCGTTACTTCAATTTGATCGGCCCCCTCTATTACATGGTTGTTGGTGATGATGTATCCATCAGACGATACAATCACTCCAGAACCCATTCCGATACGTGGGTATTCTTTCATACGGCCATAATTAAAATATTCCCATATGCTAGAAGGCGCATTTGAACGATAAGACCCTGTGTTGGTGATGTGGACAACCGCATCTATGGTTTTTGCTGCTGCCAATGTGAAATCTGTAGATTCCAAAGCGCTTAGGCTGTTGTTTGTACTAAAGTTTGTTTGGACTATTGGGGTTGGACTTGGGGTTATGACCCATTTTTCAGGAGCCAAGAAAAAATGATAAACACCAACTGTCAAGCAAGCACTAAACAAAGCGATACTTAAAAATTTGAGATTTGTATTCATAGCTATAGTAATTTTGTCTCTCAAATGTAAAAGATAAATATCTTATTTGTTTTGATTTTAACTAGATTTTAACAACACAACCGCGCTAAAAAAAGCGATATATTTACTCCGTGAAAAAAATCTCATTTTACAAGTATCAGGGCACTGGAAATGACTTTGTCATGATTGATGACCGCAATCGTCAGTTTCCTCGAACAGATCATGAGCTAGTGGCCCAGCTATGTAACCGAAGATTTGGTGTGGGAGCCGATGGCTTGATTTTACTCAGCAAGCACCCTACTGAAGATTTTGAAATGATATACTTCAACGCTGATGGTCATTTAGGGAGCTTTTGTGGCAATGGTGGTCGTTGTGTGGTGGCTTTTGCAAAACAGCTAGGAATTATCCAAGAACAAACACAATTTATGGCTGCTGACGGCCTCCACCGAGCAAAAATTAGCAATGATCAAGTTTCTTTACATATGAACGAGGTCCATCATTGGGAAATTTCGGACGACTCTATATTTATGGACACAGGGTCTCCCCATCATATGGTTTTTAAAGACGATATCTCAAAAATAGATGTTGCAATGGATGGATCTGAAATTGCTCACAATGAACACTATGGTGCTGAGGGGACTAATGTCAACTTTGTTAATGTTCGCAGTGCCCATCAAATAGATGTACGAACCTTTGAACGAGGGGTAGAGGCCGAAACGTTGTCTTGTGGCACAGGGGTTACTGCCTCTGCGATTGCAGCTTTCCTTGCTAATAAAACCACCCAAACACAACTTAAAGTAAACACGTTGGGGGGTGTTTTGGAGGTTGGTTTTAATCATCAAGAAAACCGATTTACCGACCTAATTCTCCGAGGACCTGCTCAAAAGGTGTTTTCTGGAACCATTGAATTTTAAGATCCTTGAAGAAGTTTTTTCAAATATTTATTTTGACTTCCACGGCAACCCTCTTGATTCTTATGATTCTTTTTTGGTGGGTCTTTTATGCCAGTAACACCAAGATTCCCTACAACAAAACACAATCTGTTTTTATTCCTACAGACACAAATTTCGATGCACTACAAAGCATCATCAAACCATATTTAAAAAGCAATTTAACTTTCAAATGGGCTGCCAAGGCCAAAATGTATCACGCTTATCCAAGGGCTGGACATTATGTGTTGGAGCGAGGTATGGGCAATCAACAACTCATCAACACCCTCAGATCCAAGAATCAAGAAGTAAAGGTTGTTTTTAACAATCAAGAAACGCTAGCGGCATTTGCAGGTAGGGTTGCCCAACAGATTGAAGCAGACAGTACAGACCTTTTAAACGCTTTTTCTGATAAAGATTTTTTGAATCGACAACAGTTAAGCACAGACCAAGTCCTGTCTTTATTTATCCCCAATACATACTCTATGTATTGGAATACTGATGCAGATTCATTTGCAGACCGAATGGCTAAAGAAAGTGATCGCTTTTGGAATGTTGAAAGAGAAATGCTTCGTGAAAAATTGAAGATGAGTAGGGAAGAGGTTGTCACTTTGGCTTCCATTGTTCACCAAGAATCTAAAAAACCTGACGAGCGTCCCAGAGTGGCTGGGGTTTATCTGAATCGACTCAAGCGTGGTATGAAGCTCCAAGCTGATCCCACGGTGGTCTATGCGATGAAGAAGAAAGTAAATAACTTTGACTTAGAGATCCGAAGGGTTTTATATAAAGATTTAAAAATAAAATCACCCTACAACACTTACCAACACAAAGGTCTTCCTCCCGGTCCTATATGCATGCCTGACATCGATGCCATCGATGCGGTCTTGAGACCTGAACGCCACAATTATTTGTATTTTGTAGCAGACCCTTACAATCCAGGATATCACCTGTTTGGCAAAACCCTTTCTCAACATGCTGCTAATAAGCGCATTTACACTCGGTGGCTCAATCGCAATGGGATCATGCGCTAAGCGGTTCGTAAAAAAGAGAAAATAGCAGGTCTTTTGTGAAGGTCATAATCAATCCTTTTCCATTCAGACACACTACAGGTTTTGATCCACTCGCTAGGAAGTGTAAGATCGCATGCCACACTTAATCGTGTATCTGGAAGTAAGTTTTGAATAAGTTGTTTAAGTAAATCATTGTTTCGATAGGGGGTTTCAATAAAAAGTTGAGTCTGTAGTGCTGAGGAAGATAATTTTTCAAATTTTTTAATCGCTTGTTTACGAGCTCCTTTCTCAATGGGCAAATATCCATGAAAGGCAAAACTCTGACCGTTAAGACCAGAAGCCATTAATGCCAAAAGGATGGATGATGGTCCGACCATTGGAACCACTTTTATTTTTTTTTGATGTGCTAGCGCAACCAAATCAGCCCCTGGATCTGCGACACTCGGGCAGCCTGCATCTGTGATTAAAGCTACATGAATACCCTGTGTACATGGTTGAAGCATTTCCTCTAATTCTTCGGGTTGTGTAAACTTATTTAATGTTTGTACAGAAAGACTGCCTTGTTCTATGTTGGGGCAAAGATTTTTGATAAATAAACGCCCTGCTTTCTCTTTTTCAAAGACAAAACATCGTATTCCCTCTAGTTGTTTTTTAATTGATAATGGAATTACTTCTAGAGGCGGAGTGTCTCCAAGTGTGTTTGGTGCAAGAAAAAGGGTGCCAAACTCCATTTCAAAAAGTTTTTTTCAAGGTCTCACATGCTTTATATATGAGTCTAAATACAGCTTCAAATCCTTGTTCGCCACCATAGTAGGGATCAGGAACATCTATGCCGTCCAGTCCTTCTACATCACAAAGCAATTGCACTTTTTGAAGATCCTGATTGTTTCGAGCTAATGAGATGACATCTCTCAGATTTTGATGATCCATCACAAAGATAGAATCGAAATGATCAAAATCAGATGGTTTGAATTGTCTTGCCTTTTGATGACTGATGTCTATTCCGTTTTTTTTAGCGATTGCTATGGATCTAGAGTCGGGCGGATTTCCAATATGATACGCTCCGGTACCAGCCGAATCAACAAAAAAATCGTCGTCAAGTATTGATTCAAAAATCCCATGTGCTAGGGGTGATCTGCAAATGTTACCCAAACAAACAACCAGAATGCGATGTGCCATAGTGGCTAGGAAGAAAGTTTTTTGGTAAGGTCTTCCACATATTTACGGAACTGTTTGTCTGTAAATGCGAGGTTGTCTACCGTTTTGCAAGCATGCAGAACCGTAGCATGATCTCTATGACCGATTTGATTTCCAATATTGGCCAATGAAGATTTTGTAAACTTTTTAGCAAAAAACATGGCCAACTGACGGGCTTGAACAATATGTCTTTTGCGTGTCTTGGACTGTAGGGTAGTGACATCCATTTGAAAGTAATCAGAAACTACTTTTTGGATGTAATCAATGGATATCTCTCTCTTAGTATTTCGAACAAACTTCTCAACTACCTGCTTGGCAAGCTCTAAAGTGACTTCATGTTTGTTGAAAGAGGATTGTGCAATCAATGATATGATGGCTCCTTCTAGTTCACGTACATTGGTTTTGACAGACTTCGCTACGTATGAAATAATTTCTTCAGGGAGTTCAACTCCATCACGATAGAGTTTGTTTTTGAGGATGGAAACCCGTGTTTCGTAGTCAGGTCGCTGTAACTCGGCAGATAAACCCCACTTAAAACGAGAAAGAAGCCGCTGCTCTATGTCTTGCATGTCTACAGGGGCCTTGTCTGAAGTCAAAATAACCTGTTTGCCGTTTTGATGTAGATGATTGAAAACATGAAAAAATACATCTTGCGTCCCAGATTTTCCAGAAAAGAATTGAACATCGTCAATAATCAACACATCTATAAGTTGATAGAAGTGAATAAAATCATTTCGATTGTTCTTTTTGATGGCCTCGATGTATTGTTGTGTAAACTTTTCGGCAGAAATGTAAAGGACTGTTTTTTCAGGATACTTTTCCTTTATATCGACCCCGATTGCATGAGCCAGATGTGTTTTTCCCAAGCCAACTCCACCAAAAATAAGCAAAGGGTTGAAAGAAGTGCCACCAGGTCGGTTGGCCACGGCCATACCAGCCGATCGTGCCAAGCGATTTGAATCACCTTCCAAAAAGTTCTCAAAATTATAGGAAGGGTTGAGTTGTGATTCGATTTTAAGGTTTCGAATTCCTGGTATAACAAATGGATTTTTCAGCTCAGAAGGATGGTTGCGAAGCGGAGCATCTACACTTTGAACATCAATGCCATTGCGATTTTTGCTAGGTATTTTTTCAGTAAAAGGAAGTTTGTTTCCATAGGTGTTCTCCATCTTAATGATGTACACCAAACGAGCCTCATCGCCTAGTTCTTTTGTCAAAGCCACCTTTAAAATCTTGATGTAATGTTCCTCTATCCACTCATAGAAAAATTTACTCGGAACTTGAATGCTAAGTGCAGCGCCATTGAGTTTTACAGGAACGATGGGCATAAACCATGTTTTAAAAGCTTGTTTTTGAATGTTGTCTTGGACAAAATCCAAGCAACTACCCCATACAGTTTCTGCTGTTTGCTGCATCAATAGATGACCTTAATATTAATGTTTGTTATGTTTAGAAAATCATGAAAAAAACTCAACGTTTTTTTTTCATAATTACACCACAAATATGATGTTAAAAAAATTGAAAAAAAAATGTTTTTGGTATTGAATTTTTAGAAACTTTTATGCATATTATTGCCAGTTGTTTGTTTGTCAAACTCGACAATGAATTCCTACAATGTGTAAGAAAAGTAATCAAATCAATTTTCGTGTTCGATATGGCGAAACAGATCAAATGGGTATTGTTCATCATGCCAACTATGCCCGCTATTTCGAGATGGGACGTATAGAGTGGCTGAGAGCACGAGGCTCCAGTTATGCCTCATTAGAAGCCTCAGGTATTTTACTTCCTGTTTTGTCCTTATCTATGTCCTTTAACAAAGCCGTTATGTTTGATGATGAATTGGTTTTAGAGACCACACTTATAAATGAGCCTAATTACTATTTAGAGTTTACTTACAAGCTCTTCAATCAAGATCAAATTTGCTGCACAGAAGGACACACTAAGTTGGTGTTTCTAAATGCTGATTCACGTAAACCCATTCGTTGCCCAAAAGATCTTTTCAATCGCATGATGGATTCTTGAAAAACTGAATCTTATCAACCCCACACATATTTTTCGTTATAAGATGGAAGTTCTTATTGATTTTAGGTGCCCTTAGTCCTTTTGATATTTTTTTTTGACCAGTCAACACGCGAGCTTCATCCCATATGCCATTGTCTATAAAATGTCTCAATGTAGCGGCGCCCCCCTCAACGATCAATGACTGTATCTCGATCTGATAAAGGTGGTTCATCATTTGAGTCAAGGGTTCATTGTTAAAGTCAACCAATATATAATGAATGTTTTGATGGCTTTCTTGCTTTTTGTTGTTATAGATGTAAATGTTTTCTTTTAATTGAAAAATTTTTGAGTCGACTTTAACCTTACAAGAAGGATCTATGATCAATTTTGTCGGCTGTTTTCCTGACCAAAGTCGAACGTTTAGTTGGGGGTTGTCTACTTCAATGGTTTTTCTACCAACAAGGATGGCTTGTTCTTCCGCCCTCCATTTGTGTACAAGTTGTTGGGCTGGGGGTTCAGTAATCCAATAGGGTTGTCCTTCTTTTTGTTGATCAGGAGCTATAAAGCCGTTTTGGCAAGCAGCCCACTTCAATATTATGTAAGGACGCTTTTTTTCTACAATGCTTAAAAATCTTTTATTCAATTCTCGGCATTGATCTTCAAGAACCCCGACTTCAACTTTCACCCCACAGTTTTGTAAGTGTTTAATCCCACGACCATGAACAGCGTCAAATGGATCTTTCATTCCCACAACGACATGTTGAATGCCACTCTCAACAATCAATTTGCTGCAGGGTGGTGTTTTGCCATAATGGCTACAGGGTTCAAGACTGACTACCAAGGTCGATTTGGTTAATTTGGATTTGTCATTGACGGCTTCAATTGCGAAGACTTCTGCATGTGCCTCTCCTGCTTTCTTATGCCACCCCTCGCCAATAATTTTTCCGTTGTAAACCACTACGGCTCCTACTAATGGGTTAGGGTAGGTGTTTCCCAAGCCTTTGGAAGCCAGCGTCAGGCAGCGTTGCATGTAAGGTGTCCAATTCAAAAAATAAAAAATTGATGTAATTTTCAATCGCAAAAATACATCAAAGTGTTTGTATCACCATTTTGATGATTTATATCTCTTTTTGTAAAAAACTTTTAAAATTTTAATGTGACACTTGCTCAGTATAAAAACAAATTCAAGTCGATGATGAATTCATTGTATTCCAATGAAGAAGCCGAAGAGATTTTTTTTCGTTTGACAGACCATCATTTGCAGAAATCAAGAGCCGAAACCGTGTTGTCATACGATAAAACACTAAATGAGGATGCTCTGAGTCTGCTGGACGAAAGTGTTTCACGTTTACTAAGAGGTGTGCCTTTGCAATACCTTATTGGAGAAGTAGCGTTTGCGGGTTGTACGCTTAATGTGTGTGAAGGGGTTTTAATTCCCCGTCCTGAAACTGAATCGCTTGTTCATTGGATGGCCAAAGAACACCCTCTTGGTGGAGATGCTTTGGACATATGCACCGGAAGTGGTTGTATTGCGTTGGGTTTTGCACGCCTTACCAAAGCAAATGTTACTGGATGGGATTTTTCAAAATCTGCCCTTGCATGCGCATCTTCGAATGCCAAACGAAATCAAATCTTTATGAATATTGAACAAATGGATGTTTTTAACATTTCTGAAGTGTCGAAAACATGGGACGTGATTGTTTCAAACCCACCTTACGTGCTGGAGAAGGAAAAATCCACTATGCACACCAACGTGTTGGATCATGAACCTCATACGGCCTTGTTTGTTCCTGACGATAATCCCGTTATTTTTTATGATGCGATTTCAGATTTTGCAAAGACACATTTGAATCCTGGGGGGAGTTTGTATTTTGAGCTAAATCCATATACGGCAGATAAAGTCGAACAGCTTTTAAAAACAAAGGGTTTTACCGATATTGTCATCGAAAATGATTTGAGAGGTTTGAAGCGAATGATGCGTTCAAAAAGTAGATAATGGAAAAAAGAATCAAAACCCTACGAGATCAACTACATGAGCACAATCACGCTTATTATGTTCTTGACGCCCCTACAATTAGTGATTATGAATTTGATATGCTTTTACGCGAGCTAATCGAATTAGAAGAGGCACATCCTGAGTTTTATGACCCCAATTCACCTTCGAGGCGTGTGGGGGGCTCTGTTACTAAAAAATTCCCAACAGTGACGCATGATCATCCCATGTATTCTTTGGACAATGCCTATGATTATTCAGAGTTGCAAGATTGGGAATCGCGTTTGCAAAAAGTTTTGGGGAACGATCCGATTTCGTATAGTTGTGAGCTTAAATATGACGGTGCCTCCATCAGTCTCACTTATGAAAATGGGGTTCTTATCAGGGCAGTCACTAGGGGCGACGGCATTCAAGGAGATGATGTGACAGAAAATGTGAAAACCATACCCACGGTTCCTTTAAGACTCAGATCTGAATTCGTGCAGCGTTTTGATATTCGAGGTGAAATTATTTTGCCTCTTAGTGGTTTTGAGTCTATGAATGCCGAACGAATTGCCAATGGTGAGACTCCTTTTATGAATCCGAGAAATACAGCTTCTGGGAGTCTAAAGCTTCAAGACTCTGCTGTGGTAGCTCAACGTCCATTGCAGTGTTTTTTATATCAGATCGTTACGAATGACTCTTTTTTTGAAACTCAAATTCAAGGTCTTCAAACCGCTATTGACTGGGGTTTCCATGTGCCTAAACATTTTTTGCAGGCAAAGAACCTTGAAGAAGTCATGACTTTTATAAAACATTGGGAATCACATAAAAATGAACTTCCTTATGAAATTGACGGGGTGGTTGTTAAAGTCAATTCGCTTGGTGCTCAGTCGCAGTTAGGATTTACTTCAAAGTCACCAAGATGGGCCATTGCTTATAAATTCAAAACGGAACGAGTTTTTACCACTCTAAATTCTGTAGACTATCAAGTAGGTCGGACGGGAGCCATCACGCCTGTTGCCAATCTTGAACCCATCTTGTTAGGGGGGACGATTGTCAAACGAGCCTCTCTTCATAATGCCGATCAGATAGAAAAACTTGATTTACATATCGGCGACACAGTAGGTGTGGAAAAAGGAGGGGAAATCATACCAAAAATTACAGAAGTAAATACGCAGAAGCGTTTATTTAATGCCCAAAAAATACAATACATTACACATTGTCCAGATTGTAACACTCCTTTAGTACGTGATTCAGGTGAGGCGCAGCACTATTGCCCTAATACAGAAGGTTGCCCTACCCAAATTATGGGTCGTATTCAACATTTTATTTCTAGAAAGGCTATGGATATTGAAGGTTTGGGTGGTGAAACCGTTGCCCTAATGCATAATCAAGGCTTGTTGCGAAGCTATGCAGACTTATATGTTTTGACAGAGGCACAACTATTGCCTTTGGAACGAATGGCAGAAAAATCGGTATCTAATGTGTTGCAAGGGATTGAAAAATCCAAATCAATAGGTTTCGAGCGGGTGTTGTTTGCTCTTGGAATTCGTTATGTAGGTCAGACCGTTGCGAAAAAATTGGCGCGTCATTTCAAAAACATAGACGCCATAGCATCTGCAGATCAGGAGTCTTTAATGGCAGTTGATGAGATTGGATCCCGAATTGCCCAAAGTGTAAATGCTTTTTTTTCAAACCCATTGAATATGGAGGTGGTTCATCGTTTAAAGACCTATGGATTGCAATTATCAATGGAACTTTCTGTCCAAGAATCAAATTCTTCAAAACTCAAAGGAATTTCTTTTGTGATTTCAGGTGTTTTTGATCGTTTTAGTCGTGACGAACTCAAAGATCTAATCGAATCGCATGGTGGAAAAGTGACAGGGAGCTTGTCATCCAAAACAAATTATTTAGTTGCAGGAGCCAATATGGGCCCAAGCAAAAAAGTAAAAGCCGAACAATTGAATATTAGTGTTATTGATGAGGATGCGTTTTCCGAAATGATATCCCTGTGATGTTATTTTTGTAACTTTTTGTTTTATTTTGAAAAAAACAGGAAAAATTAACTCTCTAAAGAGATGATTTGACTAATTTTGCATCCCTAATTCATCTGATGTTTGCAAAGAGAATTATTGAGAAAAAACTCAACTTGTTTGTACAGCGTGAACCTGTAAAGGCTCAATCTGTAGAATCGGTAATTTGCTTGTTAGATCCATCACAAGTTTCACCAGAGGAAATAAACCTGAGTCTTGCATCTATGTTTGATGATAAACAACCGCAATTTCAGTTTGTTTACTACCTAAAAAGAAAAAGGAAATACAATGCCCATTACAGTCCGCAGTTTAACAGGTATCATCTGCATTGGGATGGGGATCTGCTTCATCCATATTTACCTGAATTATTAGATCAAAAATTTGATTTAATGCTGAACTATTTTAAGAAAAGTGATCTTGCATTGCTGGCTTTATCCTCTTCTATCCAAGCAGGTTTTCGGGTGGGTTTTTCATCGGTAGACCAGCGTTTGAATGATTTGATTTTGGCATCCGATGTTTTTCAGCCCAAGCAATTTGCTAAAGAGTTTCCTAAATATTTTTCAAAAATAAGCACCCATGTCGCGAACTGAATTTTTTGGCACCGGAGTAGCAGTTGTAACTCCTTTTAAGGAGGATTTTTCTGTTGATTATGATGCCCTTGCTAACAATATCCATTATTTAATTGATAACGGCATTAAGTATCTAGTAGCTCTTGGAACTACAGCTGAGTCTCCGACGATCACAACAGATGAGAAAATCAAGATCTTTGATTGTTTTAAACAAGTCAACAACAACCGTGTTCCCCTTGTCATGGGCATGGGCGGCAATCATACGGCTGCTCTCGAAGAGGCGCTTCGTACTGCAGAGGTAGGTGGTTTTCAAGCCATATTATCTGTTTCGCCCTATTACAACAGACCCAGTCAAGAAGGCATATACAGGCATTACAAAGCTTTAGATGCGGTAACACCCCTTCCGATGATTGTTTATAATGTTCCTGGCCGAACTGCCTCCAATATCAGTGCAGAGACCACACTTCGAATTGCCCATGATTGTAAAAATATTATAGGGATCAAAGAAGCCAGTGGTGATTTGGAGCAAGGCGCTCAAATTATTGCTGGTCGTCCCAAAGATTTTTTGGTTCTTTCGGGCGATGACGCTACCGCTGTTTCATTGATTGAAATAGGAGCAGAGGGTGTTATTTCTGTTGTTGCGGGTGGTTTTCCAAAAACTTTTTCTAAAGGGATAGATGCAGCACTGAATTCAGAAAAAAGCATTGCTTCCGAGGTAATGGATCAAATGAATCCTGTCATTGATTTGCTATACGAAGAAGGCAATCCTGCAGGAATTAAGACGGTT
>Ga0208880_1000086_pt1 | contig 18791 bp, 16 predicted proteins | sample Knorr_S23_td_Sur_FD_185606 | JGI IMG/M metagenome (GOLD analysis project Ga0208880, IMG submission 185606) | Marine microbial communities from Southern Atlantic Ocean transect - Knorr_S23_td_SurfaceB_ad_5m_LV_B (SPAdes) (version 2) | ecosystem: Environmental > Aquatic > Marine > Oceanic | place...
ATCTGCACCGGCGTGATGGTGGTCCCCAGCCACAGCCATTCAGACAGGCCGGCAATCGGCGCGGCAAGGCACTGGCTCAGCAAGAGAGTCAGCCGTGATCCGATCCGTGGCAGGGCATAAAAGACACCGATATCACCCAACCCGAATCCAATCACACCACTGAGGAAAAAGTATTGGAATCCTCCACCGCCAACACCCATTCCGAAGGCATGGGCCATAAACCCAAGAGCCAGCACGGCCACCAGGATGCGCGACAGGTTGGCAAGGTTTTCCCCGAGTTGCTGGGTGGACCGGCGGGCGGCTATGACGCAATAGCTCCAAAGAAATGTCGTTATGATGGCTGGTAGCATGTCAGTCCTCTGAACCAGTCATTTCCCAAGGCAGTTCCTTGAGGGCCTCCACTTCACCATGCACGAGAAGGGACCAGATACGCGCCGCTTCCCCGGTATCGACATGGCCGAGATAACACGTCACTTCGCCATCTTCCTCCCACAACACGTACCCACCTTTGCGATATCCAAGGACCGGCTCCGTGCCAACGACCGTCAGGTACACATCCGGATAGTCCTCTCCCATCGATTCCTCGGAGGTCCTCAGGACATCGAGACGCTGGTCGGCGTCCGGATCGACCAAGGTCACCCCGTAAAGGTCTGTCGTGAAGTATCTCATCCCTCCCAGCGGGCAAACAGGGAAAGCGGAAGCATGCGTTTCGTGGCGGAGCACTTGAGGGCAAGCTCCCCATATTCGAGCTTCCCTTCAGGAAAATAGTCTTCCATCAGGCACTTCAGCATAAGGGAAGATGCCTCAAGGTTGTACATCGTCAAGACGACCATCCCCTTCTTTGGATCAACAAGCTTCCGGATATTGCCCAAAAGGGAGGTGATCTGCTGCTCCACCTTCCAAAGCTCCCCTTTCGGACCCCGTCCAAAGCTGGGAGGATCCAACAATATGGCATCGTAAACCCGCTCACGCCTGACTTCCCGGGCGACAAACTTGAAGGCATCATCCAGAATCCACCGAATCGGGGCCGTTTCCATGCCACTCAAGGACTGATTGTGACGAGCCCAGTTGATCGACGGTTTCGAGGCATCCACATGGGTCACTTCGGCACCTGCATCCGCCGAAACCAGCGTCGCCGCCCCCGTGTATCCGAATAAATTCAGGACGCGCGGGCGGGTTCGCCTGGACAAGCGGTCTCGCAACCAACTCCAGTGAGGCTCCTGTTCCGGGAAGACCCCGACATGCTTGGACTTGTCCGTCAGTCGCGCTTCAAACTTCAACCGCCCGTATTCAAGTAACCACTTGCGGGGCGGCTTCCCCCGGATTTTCCAGTTTCCTCCGGCGTCTCCAATCTCTGCAACCGCCTGGCGCCATTCACCGACACTGTGCTCGGCGTCCCACCATGCTTTGGGTTCACCACGGATGAGCAGGTTCTCGCCAAAGGCTTCCAGCTTCCGGCGGTTCCCACAATCCAGCAGGTTGTAGGCGTCCCATTCAGAGGATAAAATGACCGGACCGGTCGACATGACGCCGTCCTGATCCTATTGGATCTGCTTGGCAGACTGGATGATGATCGGCTCCACCGGGACACTGTCCATGCCGCCTGCGCGAGTCGTCTCCACCAGCACCATCGAATCCACAACATCCATTCCCTCGTAGACCCGGCCAAATACAGCGTATCCGCTAGTCACCCCGTCTCCATTGAATCCCCGGTTATCCACCAGGTTGATATAGAATTGGGATGTTCCGGAGGCCATTTCCATTGTACGTGCCATGCCGAGTGTTCCGCGGAGGTTCCTCAGGCCATTGCCAGCTTCATTTGGAATCGGATCCCGGGTTTCCTTGCGCTCCATGGAGGCCGTGAACCCACCACCCTGCACAACCATGCCTGGTTCAATCCGGTGAAAAACAGTCCCTTCATAAAATCCGTCTTTCACGTATTGGAGGAAATTGGCGACGGAAACCGGAGCTTGCTCATCATACAGCTCCAGGACAATCGTCCCCATTGTGGTGACCAATTCAACTCGCGGACGCGATTCGGCGTGCTGTTGCATCTCGGCCGTGTCAACGGTCGGCCAAACTCGCGTCGCTCCCGGCTCATGCAAAACCGGCTTTGCCTTACCCCGGCAACCCGTGAATACGAAAAGTGCGACAATCGTGGTGATAACAAATAGGAATTTCCTCATGTTCGGCATTATTCGTTCCCCTCAGCGGATTTCAAGCGTCGAAACTCATCCATGAAAACTTCCAGCCGATCCGGCTCCAGTTCTCCCAGAAACTGGCCATTCCTGCGGAAGGTTGATCCGACGATGAATCCGTCGGCCAATGGAAAATACGTTGATACATTGTCACGCGTCATACCTGAACCGATCAAGGCCGGCAGCCGGCTAACGCCAGTTGCCGCTTCAATATCCGATGCCTCCGGCTCCGCTCCGGTCCGTGGGCCGGTGATGATGATCCCGTCCGCCTTGAAGAATTCCGCCTGCCGGACATGCTCTGACAGGTCAAGATCCCCTGTGATGGCGTGCGCACAGTGCTTCTTCTTAACATCCGCAAAAACCCGCACGGTGGGGGCGTTCAAGTGGTGACGCAACCGGAGCAAGTGACCGGCACATCCCTCGATTATGCCAGCGCCACCAACGTGAGCAAAAACATAGCCCTCCGCACGGATAAAATCGAGTCCACAGGCAGCGGCAATCAACATGGCCTGTTCGTTGGCCGCCTCCAGCAGTTGCAGACCAACATGCTTGCGAAAGCGCATCCGGATCAGTTTGGCGATTCGCTCCACCAGCAGGTAGCCGGCATGGGCCAACGGGGGTTTTATATAGGGCAAATCCCCGCTGTTCTCAATGAGGATCGCGTCGACGCCTGCATGGCTGTAGATTTCCGCATCCTGCAAAGCCCGGTCGATGACCGCCTGGTCACTTCCCCCATAACCGGGTGATCCGGGCAAGGGAAGCAACCCAATCATGGCAATAAGTGACTTATCAGGAAAAGCGATTGCTGGGTTAATGGGATTCATGAATCAAGCAAAACTATTGCTGGATTCGGCTTCGATGGGAAGGCTTAACATAAAGATTGATCCCTTATTCACCACACTTTCCACGGAAATCACTCCTCCCATCAAGTCCGCCAGCTTCTTGCTAATGGCCAATCCAAGTCCATTTCCGCTGGCGGCGCCCTCTTCCTGTTGCCTTTGATTAAAGGGTTCGAAGACCGTGGAAAGGTGCTCTGGGGAAATACCCTTCCCTGTGTCCTTGACCGAAATCGTCAAGGTCCCGCTCCCCGGCATCACGGGTTCGAATTGTGCCTCAAGGGTAACGGATCCCTTATCCGTGAACTTGATCGCATTGTTCAGCAGATTGACAAGAATCTGCTGCAACCGGGTCGAATCCCCGTAAATGACTTCCGGCATGTCCGGGCTGACCTTGACAATCAAATCCAGTCCTTTCCGTCGCGCCTCCAATCCGGTCACTTGCTCGCAATACACGAGCGTATCCCCCAGCCTGAAAGGTTCAGACTCGATATCCATCCGGCCTGACTCCATCCTGCCCATATCCAGAAGATCATTCAGGATAACCAGCAAGTTCCTGCTGCACGTCTGGATCGTGTCAACATACTTGCGATGCTCCGGGTTGGTGATCAACTCATCCAGTATGCTGGCCATCCCTACCAAACCACTCATCGGTGTCTTGATTTCATGACTGACATTCGAAACAAACTGCTTACGCAGACGATTTGACTGCTCGGCCGCCACCTCCGCCAAGCGGGATGCCTCAACGGATTTCCGCAAGCGGTCATTAATCATCCACTGGGTCCGTATTCGTAAAACCAGTACAAGGACGAGCAGAACCAACAGCAGGGAAAGGATAAGCAAATAGACGCTTGCCGAATCCCCTTCAGCAAAATCGGTCCGGTTGGCAACCCTCTGCCAATCCAGATAGGCAGCATGTGACTTGGCGCGCGCTTCCACTTGAAAGGCGCGGCTCTGTAAAAGCATCCCCTCTGCCACTTCGACATCACCCGAACGGTGATAAAGCTCACCCATGGCGGCAAAAGCCGCCGACCGCAACCATTCACTCTCATCCTTCGACAAGGAACTGAGCGCGTTCAATACAGCTTTGGACAGCCGGGAATAGTCCCCTCCGTAATGCAGTTCAACAAGCTGCACCAGGATTACATCAAACCAAAACCGGGCACCACCCGCGGAAAATCCTGCCCGCGCAATCTCCAGTTGTTCCTCGGCAAGCACTTCTCCTTCGCCACGCTCATCAAGAATCAGCGCTAAGACCAGATCCGCAATGGCATGCCGGAAAAATGATTTTCCACCGGCATCAATATCAAGAACTTCCCGCATGAATCCGGCCGCGCCACCATTGTCGTTGGATAACCAGGCGAGTATCCCCCTGTATAAAAACGCGTTTGCCAATTCCTGTCCCCTGGTTGAGGGACTGAGATGCTCCATCAGGCCGTCAATATACGCTTCTGCCTCATCCAACTTACCCAGCACGATGTACAACCATGCCTCGAGATCCATGTTATTCTCATTGCCCGAACTCACAGTTTCGGACAAACGACTCCTTGAACAAGCAAGAATCTCATGCGCCACTACGGGATGACCGGAATAGATAGCGATCAGAGCACCTCGTTGGGAAAAGGCCCATTGCTCGTTCTCAGGATAGGCTGCCATTTCCTCCTGCGAAATCAGGAAATATCGCCACGCAGCCTCAAATTCACTTTCCCGAAAAAGGCGATTCAATTGCCTTGCGGGGGATGGGGCTTCCTCAGCCTGCAACCCTCTTGAGCCTGCCCCAACGGCAAGAATCAGGGAGAACAACAAGCAGGCCGAAATCCGCCTCATTTCAAGGCATCACCAATGTTCATGAGCGGCAACGGCTGCGGGCTGTCCCCGTTGATGAAATAGATCTTCGAACTGGGATCCTTGGAAATCGCCTTCAATGCCTCCATCGCCTGCAATTGCAAATAGGCCGGGTTTTCAGCAATGGCTTCATTGACCTTCTTGATCTCGTAGGCTTGCGCATCCGCCAGCAACTGGATCTTTTTGGCCTCCTCTTCTGCAGCCTCACGCTGGGCAGTCGCTTCAGCCAGCAGCTGTTGCTGCTCGGTCTTGTAGCGCTCCAGTTCAGCCTTTTGTTTTTCCACTTCCTGTTCGCGTTCCTTCTTGGCCTCAATGGCCCGCATGATGAACGGGGGTAGCGTGATGCTGCGAATCAGCACCTTGTCGATCTTCAGTCCCTTGGTTTCCAAATCGCTGCGCAGTGCCTGCATCATGTTTTCCTGCAGCATGTTTTGCGTTTCTTCCAAAAAGAAATCCTCCGCCCGGGGAATGCTCTTGCCCGCTTCACGCAGGATCGAGCGCAGTGCCGGGGTCAGCTGATTGGCGATCAGCATGCTGGTTGTGCCGAAATTCTGGTAAGTGGACGGAGCCAGGTCACCACTGATGCTGAAGCGGACACTGACATCAATTTCCGTCTGGAGCTGATCCTGACTCGGAACGGCGGCCGTTTCCGTATGCGTCTTTTCCCGGATATCGAACTCAGTCCACTCGTAGAGCGGATTGACAGGGATATGCAACCCGGATTCATAGGGTTTCTGGACCACTTCACCGAACAGCGTCGCCACGGCAACATGGCCGGCCGGAACCGACTTGAAAAAGCGGCTGCCGAACATGACGAGAATGAAAATAACGATTCCGGTTACAATTAGACTGATGTTTGCTTTGCGCATAAATAACTCCTTTTAGGTGTTTTCAGGTTTTAGGATGCCCTGACTCATAATGTCTGAAATATTTTTCAGCAAGTGTGTTCTTGAAACCTGCATCTCCCCGCCGGTTTGCAAATCCCGAATCTTGACCGCGTTTTGCTGGCGTTCCTCTTCACCGTAAACGAGCGCAAACTTGGCCCCACTCTGCCCCGCCTGCTTGAACTGCTTGCCAAAACCCGTCCCCTTCAAGGCGTAAGTGACCCGATATCCAAGCGACCTCAGTCCCGTACCATCCTCAAGGGCCAACAGGCGCTCATCCGGTCCACCCGTGACACAATAGAAATCGGGTGCGTCGACCAAGGGCGGCAAGAGATTGTTTTCCACCAGCGCATCGAGAAGGGTCACATCACCCATCCCGAATCCCACTGCGGGCACATCCGGATATCCCAGCAGCCCGACCAGATGGTCAAAACGCCCCCCCCCGGCCAGTGCCCGTCCGGTGGTCTGTCCTTTTTTATCGATCAGGAAAACCTCAAAAACAAAGCCGGTATAATAAGCCAGTCCACGGACAATCCCCAAATCGATCTTGATAAAGTCCCCGACCCCGAGGGCTTCCAGGTTGGCCAGCAGGTTTTTCCACTCGTCGAGGCGGGCATTGGCGGCTTCTTTCAATTCCGCTGTGGGAACCAGGCGGTTCATTGCCTCCCGAAGTCCGTCCAGGTCCTGTTGGGACCGCAACAGCTCCACTGATGAAAGAAAATCGTTCACGGCCTCGTTGAAAAACGGTTTCAGTTTCTCGGCCAAGGCTTCCTCCGGGAGTCGCTCCATCTTGTCCACGATGGACAGCACCTCCAGGGCCCGGTCATCCGTGTAGCCAAGACCCTCAAGGAAGATCAGCCACAAACGCCTGTCGCTCAAGCGCAGCTTCAGGGCATCCGGACGAAATCCAAAACCCCGCAAAGCGCTTACCGCAAGAGCCATGACCTCCGCATCCGCATTCACCCCGGGTTCCCCGAATATGTCCGCGTTGAATTGATAATGGGAACGCAATCGGCCCTTTTGTTGCCGTTCATAACGGAAGTTCTCGGCAATGTTGAACCACTTGACCGGGCGCTTCAGGCTGTTGATCTTGCTGCCGACCATCCGGGCCAGGGATGTGGTCAACTCCGGCCGCAGGGCAACGGATCGACCCCCTTGGTCAACAAAGTGAAACAGCTGGCCAACGATCTCCTCACCGCTTTTGCGGGTCAGCAAATCCAGCGGTTCCAAGGTCGGTATATCGTATTCAGTAAAATCAAACCGGCGGGCCCAGCTGGTCCACTGCCGGAAAATGAAGTTACGCTTGAGGCAATCTTCAGGATAAAAGTCCCTGAATCCGGGTAGGACTTCAAACATGATTCGCTCAGAAAAAGGTTCAGGAATGGCGCTTTTCGTCCAGATCCTTCAAATTACCGCGCAATTCCTTGCCAGCCTTGAATTTGATGACCGATCGCTCAGGGATCACCACGTCGGTTTCCGGCTTGTTCGGATTCCTGCCAATACGGGCTTTGCGTACCTGAACTTCAAACACCCCGAAGTTGCGCAACTCGACATTACGGCCCTCGGCAAGGGCGGTGGCGATCTCATCCAGCGTGCTTTGCACGATCTCACGAATAGCCTTCTGAGAGACTTCCGGGTACTCACGCTTGACCTCATTGTGAATACTGAGGACGATGTCTCTCTTGGTCAGATTTGTGGACATGGGAATATTGATTTATTGTAATTTATGATCAGGATTTACAGCAATTGCTTAATAAACAGGCAGATGCTGTCAAGAAAGCCAACAGAAAACATCTTCAATGAGCAAAGATAAAACACCATTGGACGAACTTCAGGAGAAATTACAGGAAGCCCTGAAAGGTGGCAACGTGCAAATCACGGGGATTATGCCCGGGCAAACCCCGCAAAAGGGTCCCCCGGCGGGTAACGCCCCCGGTCCCTCCGATGAGGAGGCGGAGGCTGCTCTCGAGGGCATCCGGAATTTCAATTTCAAGCCAAAGGAGATCCGCGACTATTTGGATCGCTTTGTCATCCAGCAACAGGAAGCGAAAAAAGTCCTCTCTGTGGCCATTTGCGACCACTATAATCACGTTCGCCAGTGCATGGAGAATCCCAAGCTGCTGGAAAAGGACTATCACAAACAGAACATTCTCCTGTTGGGGCCCACCGGAGTGGGGAAAACTTTCCTCATGCGCCACATCTCCAAGCTGATCGGGGTTCCCTTCGTCAAGGCGGATGCGACCAAGTTTTCGGAAACCGGATATGTGGGTGCGGATGTCGAGGACCTGGTCCGTGACCTGTACAAGGTCTCCGGATCCAATGCGGATCTGGCGCAGTACGGGATCATCTACATTGATGAAATAGACAAGATCGCCGCCGCCAGCAACATTTCCGGCGGAAAGGACGTGTCCGGACGGGGCGTGCAGATCAACTTGCTCAAGCTGATGGAAGATACGGAGGTCAACCTCTTCAGCCCCACCGACATGATGGCCCAAATGGGTGCCATGATGGAAGCCCAGCGAGGTGGAAAACCCCGCAAGCGCAGCATCAGCACCCGTCATATCCTGTTCATCGTCAGTGGTGCGTTCGACAAACTGGCCGAATCCGTCAAAAACCGGCTGGAGGCCAGTTCCATTGGATTTGGCAACACGCGTGAGGTGGTGGACAAGGAAGCCAGTGAGTATCTGCATCAGATACAAACCCGGGACCTTATCAAATACGGATTCGAACCCGAATTTGTCGGGCGCCTGCCGATCCGGGTTGCCTGCGATGCATTGAGCGCGAAGGACCTCGGAGCCATCCTGACCCGTGCGGAAGACAACCTGCTTGAGCAATACGAGCGTGACTTCAAGGGTTACGGCATCGATTTCAAGATGACCACCGAGTCGATTGAGGAAATTGCCGAGAAAGCCTATTCCGAGAAAACGGGAGCCCGCGGGCTGATGACCGTGTTCGAGCATGTTTTCCGCTATTTCAAGTTTGAGCTTCCATCGGCCGGCGTCCCTTCATTCGAGGTCACTCGTGAAACCGTGGACAATCCACAGGAATCCCTCAAATCCCTCCTGAAGGAGCACAGCCACATGCAACGCAGTGTTTTGCACAAGGAGCTGGATGCCTTCAGGGAGCGTTTCACGAATGAAACCGGCTTGGAGATTGCCTTTACTGACGAAGCCTGCGATGTCCTGATTGATGCCGCCGTTGACAAGGACAAGACCATCCGGGCGGTCTGCGAGGACCGTTTCAAGGATCTTAAACACGGATTGAAGATTGTTTTCCGGAACCTTGGTACAAAGTCGTTTGAAATCTCGAAAAAAATGGCGGAAAACCCGGACAAGGAACTTTCCCAAATGGTTGTCGAGAGCTTCAAGAACAAGACCGACGAGACCCACTCCGCCGACTGACCAACGTCTAACATATTCGTCCCCCATGCCAGTTGGAAAAAAAGTCCAATCCATGTTTTCCGGAATCTCCGGAAAATACGATTTCGCCAACCACTTTCTCAGTGGTGGAGTAGACCTGTATTGGCGCAGGCGCCTGGTCAACGCGGTGCGCCGGCACAATCCGACCAACGTGGCCGACCTGGCCACCGGAAGCGGAGATGTCGCCTTGACGCTGCGCAAGCGGCTCCCGTTAGAGTGCACCATCGCAGGGCTGGATTTCTGTGAACCGATGCTGGAAGTGGCGCGCCAGAAGCAAGCCAGCCGATCCCTTTCCGGGGAACTGACATTCTCATTCGGGGATTGCATGGATCTTCCATTGGAATCCGATTCAGTTGACGCGGTGACTATCGCCTTTGGCCTGCGTAATTTCGAGGACCGGCACAGGGGCCTGTGTGAAATGCGCCGTGTTCTGCGGCCGGGCAAAGGAGCCCTCTTTGTTCTCGAATTCACCCAGCCGGACGCTTGGCTGAAACCCGTTTACGGTCCCTACCTGAAATACGTTTTGCCCCATCTGGCCCGTCTATCAACGGGTGACAAGGCCGCCTACGACTACCTTGCTGGCAGCATCGAGGCCTTCCCGGACAAGGCCTCATTGACCGCGGAGCTGGAAGCAGCCGGTTTCACAAACGTGCAGGCAATCGGCCTGACCGGTTCCATCGTGGCCCTGCACATCGCCCGGGCGTAACAGGGCGAATCCCTACTCGGCCAATCCCCACCGGAACGAGAACGGATAGTAGATAACCACTGCGCGACCAACGATCTCACTCTGGGGAACCAAGCCCCACATGCGTCCGTCGGAAGAATTCGGGGAGTTGTCCCCCATGGCAAAGTAATGGCCCTCGGGAATGGTCATGGGCTTGTCTCCCTTGAAAAACGGAAGCGGGTAATTGCTGGTGGATCCAGCAAACACGTAACCGGGATACTCGCCTTCCTGCAGGCGGTTTTTCTCAAAGGCAGGAGCCGCATCAGCGGGTTGGCCATTGATCAGCAATCCGGGGGGATCAATCTGCAAGGTATCGCCGGGGCCTCCAACACATCGCTTGATGTAATATTTTCCCTTATTTTCCCGGTCAATGTTCTCCAGGTTGTCCGTGCGGAACACGATCGGTTCCCCGACTTTGGGTCGACGAAAGTGATAGGTTATGCGGTCAACGAACAACTGGTCACCCGTGAGCAAATCAAATGCGACGGCCACGTCCCCTCGTTTCACCTGTTTTCCGGTCTTGATGACTTTGGTCCCATCCCGCAGATAGGACAAGCGCGGGGTCACCCCATCAAGGAGTGGATCAAAAACTTGCCGGATATCGAACTGCAAGGGCAGGTCAACGATCATTGGGGCGTCACCGGCGTAAAACGTGTAGCGAACCTTCTGCGTCGGGATGACAAACCACTTTCGTCCAGGAACCACCTTGTAATCGCGTCCAATCGACAATTCCCCACTCTGTGGAGCCTTCAGGGAATAGTGCCGGGATCCCAATGAGACGAATCGGAATAGCCGTTCCACGGGATTTGGTGCCTCGGCGGTCTCCATGTAAACCTGACCGGTCATGCCGTTGTAGGACGGATACATGGAATTGGTCGGGATCTTGAAAGGCTGGAAAAAGAATGTCCGGAATCCAATGGCCAGAATGGCGGCAAACAACAGCATCTCCGCATTGTCGGCGATCCAATGCTTGGGATACATATGTCCCCCGGTTCGACGCATGATTGGCTCCATCTCCTCCTGCAGGATACGCAATCCCTCCACCGGCGTGGTCTTGTCCTTCAGCAGGTGCCGCATCCGGCCGATAACATTTTTCAGGGCGGCGGCGTCCTCCTCCGGAAGGACGTCCCATCGGTAATCATAGATTTTCTGGGCCAGGTGGAGCTGTTCAGCGGCCGCCTTGCGGGCCTTCTTTTGAGGATTTGAAAAAAATAACATGAGGATGAATATTAGCCACGATGCAGTGGGTTTGGATGATTAACCACATAAAACCCAAAATGCACAGAACATTATTAATGAGAGGAGTTACTCTTGCTCTGTTGGTCTGTTGCGTGCCTGTTGAGGTTCAAATTTAGCGATTGGTATTCTTGAGGATGTCGACAAACGCCTCCTGGGGGATGGCGACTTTCCCGACCTGCTTCATCCGCTTCTTGCCTTCTTTCTGTTTTTCAAGCAGCTTGCGCTTACGGGAAATATCTCCTCCATAACACTTGGCGGTCACGTCTTTACGCAATGCCCCTACCGTTTCACGGGCAACCACCTTTCCACCCACGGCAGCCTGGATCGCCACTTTAAAAAGCTGCCTTGGCAGGATTTCCTTCAACTTTTCACACAGTTGGCGACCTTTCGCCTCCGCCTTGTCAATATGAACAATACTGGAAAAGGCATCCACCGGCTCCTGGTTCACCAGCAGGTCCAACCGAACCAGCTTGCTTTCCTGATATTCCGCCAGTTCGTAATCCATGGAACCGTACCCCTTGGTGATGCTCTTCAGGCGGTCATTGAAATCAACCAGAATCTCATTCAGTGGAAGGTGCACGGTCATCATGACGCGCTGGGCATCCAGTGTTTCCGTGTGATCTACGTATCCGCGTTTCTCGGTGGCCAAGGCAAGAATGTCACCGATCGAAGTGGATGGGATATGCAAAGTCGCCTTAATAGTTGGTTCGGACACGCTAACGATCTCGGAAGGATCCGGAAGGTTCATCGGGTTATGGACTTCCAATTCCGTGCCGTCGCTTTTCTTAACCTTGTAGACAACGCTCGGATAGGTTGAAATAATGTCCAGATCATACTCCCTGCGCAGGCGCTCGGTCACGATCTCCATGTGCAGCAATCCGAGGAACCCGCACCGAAATCCAAATCCGAGAGCCACCGATGTCTCGGCGGTAAACACTAATGCGGCGTCATTCAACTGCAGCTTGCCAATACCAACCTTGAGCTTTTCATAGTCACTTGTATCGATCGGATAGATACCAGAGAAGACCATTGGACGCACCTCCTGGTAACCGGGCAACATCTCCTTGGCCGGTTTGGCCGCGCTGGTAATCGTGTCACCAATCTTGATCTGGGACACCTCCTTGATATTCGTGACAATGTAACCGACAGCACCAGCCTCAATGCTCTTGGCAGGTTTCATTCCGGGGGAGAAGATCCCCACTTCCTTGACTTCCGCCTTCATGCCATCGCTCATCATGAGGATGGTGTCTCCCCGCTTGATGCTTCCGGAGAACATCCGGACATAGCAGATCACACCCTTGTAGGCGTCATACACACAATCGAAAATCAACGTCCGCGTATCCGGATTGTCTCCCCAGCGGGGTGGCGGCACGCGCTTCACCACGGCATCAATGATCTCTGGAATGCCGATTCCTGATTTGGCACTGGCGTGGATCGCCTCATCCGCGGGAATAGCCAGAATGTCCTCCAACTGGTGACCACACAAGGCCAGGTCCGCACTGGGCAGGTCGATCTTGTTGATCACTGGAATGACTTCCATTCCAAGATCGATTGCCAAATGCGCGTTGGCCACCGTTTGGGCTTCAATGCCTTGGGCTGCGTCAACCAGCAACAAGGCCCCTTCACATGCGGCCAGACTGCGGGAGACCTCATACGAGAAGTCCACGTGTCCGGGGGTGTCAATCAGGTTGAAAGTGTACTCGGTCCCGTCATCCGCCTTGTGACGCAAGGTAACCGGATGGCTTTTGATGGTAATCCCTCGCTCACGCTCCAGATCCATCGAATCCAGCAATTGAGCCTGCATCTCCCTCGCCGAAACAGTTTGGGTAGCCTCCAGCAGGCGATCACTGAGGGTCGTCTTCCCATGGTCAATATGGGCAATGATGCAAAAATTGCGTGTGTTGGAAAACTTGGACATTAAATCAGATGGCAGGGATTAAGGGGATAAATGGGATATTCTGATTTGATCGACATTCAGAATATTGAATGAAGGAGATCCCCTTCATCTCCTTCATCCCTGTTGAAACATGCCTAGCTCAGGTCGCTGAATTCCGCAATGGAAGTCACTTGAAGGGCGCGGTCCGTCCGCTTGGCCATGCCAGCCAGGGCGGCACCCGGTCCACACTCGTAAAGTTCCGTCACCCCGAGGGCCAGCATCTCACGCAGGCAGTCTTCCCAAAGGACGCTGGCCACGACCTGCTTGGACAGGGCTGTGCGGATTTCGTCCGGTGTCTTGACCGCCTTGCCCGTGGTGTTGCTCAGGACGGTCAGCTTCGGTTCCTTGATATCCACCGTTGAAAGAAATTGCTCAAACTGCTCCTTTGCCGGCTGCATCAGGCGACTGTGATAAGCGCCGGCCACCTTGAGAGGCACGACCATGCGGAATCCGCCGGCTTCCTTGGCCGCCGTGACCGCTTGGGCAACTTTGGCGGATTCCCCGGAAATGACGATTTGTCCCGGGCAGTTCAGGTTGGCCATGTCAACATCGTGGGTGGCGCAAAGTTCCTTCACCGCTTCAACCGACCCGCCAATCATGCTGGCCATGGCCCCGTCACTGGCATCACAGGCTTCCTGCATCAGGCGGCCGCGTTCGGCCACCACCCTCAGGCCATCCTCAAAACTGAAGGACTCCGCCACAGCCAGGGCGGTCAACTCACCCAGACTCAGGCCGGCGGCCAGGCTCAACCCGTCCAGCTTGCCCTGTTCCTCGAGAATCCTGGCAATGGCGTAACCCATGACATACAGGGCCGGCTGGCACACCCGCGTCTCCGTGAGCGTCTCTTCCGGCCCTTCAAAGCAAATCTTGCTCAGGGGCTCATCCCATCCAAGGACAGCATCCGCCTGCTCGTATATCGCCTTGGCGGTCGCACTGCCCTCAAAGAGGCTCTTTCCCATGCCCACTTTCTGGGCACCCTGGCCTGAAAATATTAATCCTTTAGACATAAGCGAGGCATCCAAAGCACTTGTATGTCATAAATCAAGAAGGAAGACGAGGCACAAGAGACGAGAGACGAGGAAACCCGGATTGAAAAAGCTTGTCCCTTGTCCCTTGTCCCTTGACCCTTGACCCTTGACATCCACACAATCCGGGCGAGATTATATTTGTTTGGTTCTTTGACATCGGTTTCCACACCGATGGTCATTTCAGCAATGAACCCGGATCTGGGGGTGTTCTGGAATTCGACCGGTCGTGAATTTAGATTGTGGCAAGCAGGAGTTGGTCGAAGGCTCCTTTAAAATCGACCAAGCCAATTAAATGGCGAAAGCGAATACGCTCTCGCAGCTTAATTAATGCTGTGACGGTGAACCCCTGACACCCGCTAAGGGGGAATCCGACGATTTGCGGGCATAGCTGCCGTCCGGGCCACCGGGACGCAGCCGTATTCTACAGGTGTCTGGCCCAAAGGGAGCGCGCTGCTTCGCGCCCCACCGGCGAGACTTAATTAAGCAGCTAAGCTTGTAGATGCGGTTTTTTGAAACGACTGGGACAGGGGTTCAAATCCCCTCACCTCCACCATCCTTTGCCCTGCGGGCTTCGGATGGCCAGCCAAGTGAGCTAAGCGAACAAGGCGCTTATGGGATTTTTCCAAATCGGAATTGGATTTTCCTTAAAATGGCATTTAATGAAGACTTTATGAGCGAAAACCTAAAACGCACTCCCCTGCATGCCTTTCACGTGGAACACGGTGCCCGCATGGTGCCCTTTGCCGGCTGGGAAATGCCGGTGCAGTACACCTCCATACTCGATGAGCACAAGGCCGTGCGGGAAAAAGCCGGATTATTTGATGTCAGCCACATGGGTGAAGTCCGGGTACATGGAGCGGACGCCCGGAACTACTTGAACACCCTCGTGACCAATGACGTGGAAAAGCTGTCCGTCGGAAAGGCGATCTACACGGTCATGTGCTATGAGGATGGAGGCGTGGTCGACGACCTGATCATTTATCAAGTCGGGGACGAGGAATACCTGCTCTGTATTAATGCCTCCAATGTGGAAAAGGATGTGGAGTGGATGGCCGGACAAGTGGTGGGATTTGAGTGCCTGATCGACAATGTCTCGGACAACTTTGGCCAGTTGGCCCTGCAGGGACCCGAAGCCATGGCCATTCTCGAGGATGTGACCGGACAGGATTTTTCCGCCCTAAAACGCTTTCACTTCATCCAAGGGGTTTTCTTCGACACCCAGGCCATTATCAGTCGCACCGGTTATACTGGTGAAGACGGTGTGGAGCTGTATCTGCCCGCCGGGGAAACCGCCCGCGTGGCCAATCTGATTTATGAAAGCGGAAAGGATCGTGGTCTCTGCCTGACCGGGCTCGGGGCACGGGACAGCCTGCGGTTGGAAGCCGGTTACCCGCTCTACGGTCATGAAATCAGTTCAACCATCAATCCGCTTGCCGGCGGGTTGGCATGGGTGGTCAAGCTGGCCAAGGGTCGCCGCTTCACAGGACAGGATGCCCTTGAGCGCATAAAGGAAAACGGAATCGAGAAAAGAATTGTCTTTTTCCGCATGGAGGACCGGCGAATCGCCCGCCAAGGAACTTCCGTCATCGATGCAGATGGCAACACGGTCGGGGAAGTGCTCTCGGGAACCCAAAGCCCCATGCTCGGGAAGCCGATAGGATCGGCCTTAGTCCCAGGAGGACAAGCCCGGATCGGGGCGGAACTCTTTGTCGAAATACGGGGAAAGCGCTTCCAGATTGAAGTTGCCCGCCCGCCCTTGCACATAATTGATTAAATCACCGACACCGCTTGTTCCGGCGAATTGCGCCTTTGCGCATTTTGCGGTTGTCAGGAAGGGCTCCGCTCCATTGAACAATTCACATGAGCCAGATCCCTGAAAACCTGAAGTATACAAAAGACCACGAGTGGGTGCGTGTCGAAGAGGATGGCACGGTCGTCATCGGCATCACCGACTATGCACAGTCCAGCCTCGGCGATATCACTTTTGTTGAATTACCTGAGTCAGACGAATCATTCGGCAACGGGGATTCGTTCGGCGTGGTTGAGTCGGTCAAGGCGGCCAGTGATCTGTACATGCCCGTTGCCGGGAAGGTCATCGAGAGCAATCAGATGCTTGAGAGCAGCCCGGAAGCCGTCAATACGGACCCTTACGGGGAGGCATGGATGGTCCGGATGCAACCCGAGGACATGTCTGAACTGGACAATCTGATGGATGCGGCCGCCTACGCTGAAATTGTCGGGTAGAGAGGACGACCTCTAAAAGCTTGATAAATCGGTCCAGTGGCCCACAGTTGCTGGTTTTTTATTGATTTTAACACAACAAGACATGGAAAACATCCTATTCACATTGGCCCAAGCGGAAGGCGCACCAGGCAATCCGTTGATGCAATTTCTACCCTTTATTCTCCTGATGGTGGGTTTCTGGTTCCTTTTGATCCAACCTCAACGCAAGAAACAGAAGGAGCATGCGAAGATGCTCACGGAGCTGAAACCCGGTGACAAAGTGATCACGGCGGGCGGCATTTGCGGAGTTATCACCCATGTCAAAAAGGACCGTTTTCAGGTCAAGGTTGATGACGCAACGCGGATCGACGTTGTCAAGGGGTCCGTCCAGTCGCTGGACACTGCCGGCGAATAAGCCGCAACGAACCCCTCTTTCCTTTTTCGATATCCAGACTTTTAGCTCAATAATATGAACGGAACCAATCTATTCAGGCTTGTTGTGACGATCCTGCTGGCCATGTGGGCAGCAACCGAACTCATGCCGCCCACAAGTACCCCATTCGAGTCTTACATCAGTGGTCAGGTCAGCGAATCGCTGGCGACCGACGGGACAGTGTCCAAGACCCGCGAGGAAAACCTGCAGGAATTCAATGCGCTGGTTGAGCGTGCCAATGTCAAGGTCGCCGAGGCCGGAGGCGACGCCACCTCTCCCTATGCCACCCTGTACACGGCGCTGCTGCGCATGGCCAAGGATGAGCGCATCGACATTGCCCAGTACTTTTCAGACATTCCGATTCAGGACATCAAGAACCTGGACAAGAAGAACAAGATTCTCCTGACCGAGTTGCTCCGTCGCTCAAAGGGTGAAATCAGCCTCGGCTTGGACTTGAATGGTGGTGTGGCCATCACCTTTGAAGTGGATGAAGACAGCCTGGCCGGGGATGTCCTCTATCGCCAGCAGCAATTGAAGGACGCCCGTCAGGTCATTCTTGATCGTGTAGATGGATTGGGAGTTGCTGAACCAGTGGTCCGCCTGAAGGGGTCGAACCTGATTGAGGTACAGATGCCCGGTATCAACACCGAGGACAATCCCAACATTGCGGAAACGATCGGAGCCCCGGCCCTGCTTGAATTCAAACTTGTACACCGTACCGCCCGCCCCTTCCCGGGTGCGGAGACTCCCCTCGGATACGAAGTCAAGACCCAGGAAATTGAGGATCCGCAAACCGGCGAGATCACCGAAGAGCCCCTTTACCTGAAGGTCATTCCAATCATGACCGGTGAAATTATTGATGATGCACGACCGCAAATCACCCAGACTGGCGGTTACGAAGTCTCCATGAACTTCACCAACACGGGCCGGAAGCAATTTGCCGATGCCACCGACCAGATCGCGGCCGGCAATTCTGATTTCAGCGTTGGCCGGCTGGCCATCGTTCTGGACGGCAAACTGGTTTCCTCACCAACTGTTCGTGAGCGCATCAACAGCCCCTCCGCCCGCATCACAGGTAGCTTCAGCCAGCGTGAAGCCTTTGAACTGGCGAATGCCCTGAACAATCCCCTCGCGGTCGAGATGACCGTGGCGGAAATGTACGAGGTCGGCCCGACGCTGGCCAAGGACGCCCGCGACACCAGTATTCGTGCTGGCATGTGGGGAGGCCTCCTCGTTGTCGTGTTCATGATCCTTTATTACGGATTTGCCGGTATCGTCTCCATGCTGACGGTCATTCTCAATCTCTTCCTGGTGATTGGTGCCCTGGCCAGCTTTGGTGCCACCATCACGCTTCCCGGCGTAGCTGCCTTGGTCCTGACCATCGGCATGGCGGTCGACGCCAGTATCCTCATTTTCGAACGTATCCGCGAGGAGATCCATTTGGGCAAGAGTCTGCACAATGCCCTTGTGGCAGGTTACGACAAAGCCTTCTCAACCATTGTCGATGCCAATGTGACTACCCTCATCACCGCCCTGATCCTGGTCTGGCTGGGAACCGGTCCGGTTCGCGGATTTGGTGTCACCCTGAGTGCCGGTATCCTGGCCACGGTTTTCTGCAGCCTTGTAACCAGCCGTTTCATATTGGAAGCTTTGGTCACCTCGGGCATCATGAAGAAGGCATTCACCTTCCAGCTTTTCAAGAACACCAATTTCCAGTTCCTGAATGGTGCCCGCCGGGCATTTTTAATTTCATGGGCGGTGGTCCTCATTGGTGTGGCTTCCTTCATCATGCACAAGGATGAAGCCTTCGGGATCGACTTCACTGGCGGGGATGAAATCAGTGTCAGCTATGAGCAGGCCCTCACCTCAGAACAAGTCCGGGCAGTGGCCACAAACAGTACATACACCAACAAGGCCGGGGACGAGTTGCCATTCGGAGAAGTTAATGTCTTTTTCCAGACCCCTCTTGGCTCTGAGCGGGAAGTCATGATCGTCCAGACCGAACCGGGTGTCGGACACCAGTTCT
>Ga0208880_1000087_pt1 | contig 18547 bp, 15 predicted proteins | sample Knorr_S23_td_Sur_FD_185606 | JGI IMG/M metagenome (GOLD analysis project Ga0208880, IMG submission 185606) | Marine microbial communities from Southern Atlantic Ocean transect - Knorr_S23_td_SurfaceB_ad_5m_LV_B (SPAdes) (version 2) | ecosystem: Environmental > Aquatic > Marine > Oceanic | place...
GAGCTAAATGCTTTTCAGGCTGGCGTTTGGCACGGCATACAAGATAGCTCAGCGGCACAGTTTATGAAAAAGGTGCAGGGGTAGGTTATGACCAATGTGCTGGGGGCTGGTTTATCGCCGATTATCACATCGTCTAAAAGCTTGTTTGAGGGTATTTACCTTGAACTGCAAGGACCTGCCACCGGCATATTGGCAGCAGCGTTTGGCTGCTGGTTTGCCTGGACTGTTATTTATCACTTGATGTTAAAGGGTGACCTGAATCTGCCACGCTTTGTAATTGGCATTGCCGTTGTCACCACTGCGGCCTATTTCATTTCCGACATTTATGCATTTAAGGAATTCTTTTATGAGCCATATGCAGATTTTTTTAACGGACTTTGCACCAGTGTTGCCAACGTTGGGGCAAGACATGCTGGCAGCACCCTGGGCGGCGAGGAAGGGGCCATGGGTGTGTTGCAGGCGGTTGAAAACAGTATTTGGCAAGTCAGCGGGGTGATTTGGTCTGGCAGCACCAAAGGTTTTTGGGGTGGACTTCGCGCGATGGCTTTTTGTGTGCTCATGTTTATCCCGTTTTTCTTTTCAGCAGTGTTGTATGGTTTGCACTATTTCGAATACATCATGAAAACCACGATTATTTTTGGCTTAGGTCCCATTTTAATCTTATGCGCGGCCTTTACCAAAACCCGTCGTTTTGCAACAGGTGCAATTAATATCTTGCTCCACGGTGGCGTCACCATTGTCGTTTCAAGTGTTTTTGCCGGGATGATGAGCCTCGGTGTGAATCAACTGATGACAGGTTATGTTTCAAGCCCTGTGGAATTGGGCGGCATGTCACTTGAGGGCTTAAAAAACGCCTACAAATTGTTGTTTCTGGGGTATGTGTTTGCCTTAGCACAACTCAAGGCGCCAACCATTGCAGCCAATATTACGGGTGCAACCGATAGTCCAGGTGTGACAGGGGCAATGGCCGCAGGGTTTACCGCCATGGCAGGCGGCATGGGCAAAGCGGCTGCCATGGCAGGGGTTTCAGGTGGCTCAAAAGTAGCTGGTTGGGGCGCAGGCAAAGCCTTAGATGTTGTTAAAAATGGTACCGCAGCTGAGCAAGCTCGCGCCAAGGGGATGCGAGCAAAATGGGAAGATAAATCCATAGATATGATAGATACGTTTGAGCCATAGCAAAGAGGAGCGAAAGATGAAAATGTTTGGTTATGTTTTGTTGACGGGTGTTGTTTTGAGCCTGGGGGGTTGTGCCAATAAGCACAAAGCCTTTGGCTCACAGCACAGCAGTTTAGAAGCGAGCATCTGTGCAAATTGTCAGAAAAAGCAAACCCCGTTTTATGTGGCAGGCGTATGGCAGGAGAAAATCGATGTCGAATAACCTCAAATCCCTGTCAAAGCTTGAGATATGGGCGGGCGCAAGACAGCTCGCTTATTTCTCAACCACAGCCGCGATTGTGGGCTGGGTGTTGGCGTTTGGGTTAATGATTTCGGTTTTGAGGCTCTCGGGTCAAAAAGAGCAGCATTGGTTTTGGACCACCAAAGACTCAACCAATCAGGTTTTGCAGGTTGAGCCGATGGAAAAATCTGTTTTAGAAAGTGATGCCATGCAGGAGCTTCTGGTTGAGAACTATGTGCGCTACAGAGAGACCTTTGATTTAAATACCGAGAGAAGCCGCTGGCTTCGTGTGCAAGCTTTTTCATCGGCCGCGGTCTTTAAAGCCTTTTTCGAGCGGGTAAATCCCAAAGATGATGGCTCTTATTTTGCCAAGCTCAAAAAAGAGCGTCTTATGCGCTTTGTGCATGTTTCCAATGTCGCCAAAATTACCAGCAACCAAGGTAATGCCTACCAAGTAGATTGGGAATTATACCTGTTTGACCAAGACAAGACCTTAAATTGGGAATTTTTTGATGAAAAGTCCCTAAATGTCAAAGAGCACAAAAGCTATCGCAGCATTATTAATTATGTGGTTCAGCCTGGGGTAAAACGCTCAGCAGAAGCAGTCAGACTAAACCCACAAGGATTTTTTGTGGTGGGCTTTCATACCACCCAACGCAAGTTAACCACCAGTTTAGAGGAGAATTTTTAAATGAAAAAATGGGCACTATTGTTAACCATAACCTGTCCTGCGGTATTTGCACTGGGCGTGCAAGACATCAGTGGCAACGTAGATGTTGAACGTCAGTTTTCAGGGGATTATCCGGCGCAAAACAGACGCGAGAGCGTACCACTTGGGCAAATCCAAAAGGTTTTCTCAAAAGCCAAGCACACCGCTGGTATTCGCATGTTAAGACATGTACCGGACCAACGTGTTGATTTGGTGGTCCGAGAAGGCATGACCACCTTAATTGAGTTTGCAAGCTTTGAGCGTGTCACACCTGATGGTATTGATATGGGCGACCCTGGGGTATTTCATGCCAGGGTTTTAAAACCCAATGTCATCTCTGTTCGATGCACGGAAATTGGTGTGGACACCTCCATGAATGTGGTTGGCGAGTCTGGACACATCTACGTTTTTAGACTGATTTCACATGGAGACAATTCTAAGACGGTGCCCGATATGCGGGTGCAAGTCAGGGCGGCTTTTCCAAAATACCCGATGATAGATGGCAGATATCGCTCGCCGATAGACACCCCAACAGCCAAACAAGAAAAAGCCCACACCCATCTTAAAACCATTGATGGTGGGCAGGCGCTTGATTTTGATTACAGCATGTATGGGGCCAAAGAAATTGCACCACTTCGCGTGTGGAACGATGGACGTTTCACCTATTTTGATTATGGCAAAAGGGCATCACGCATTGGTGAGGTGGTGATGTCATACATTATCGACGGGGTAGAGGTGCCTGTTGATAGGTTTTTACAGGACAAAAAAGGAAGGACCGTTGTCAATCATGTGGGCGATTTTCACCTTAAAAAAGGTGATAAGAGCGTTTGCGTTAAATACAAACAAGGAGACTTAAAGTGAAGATGACAAGACGAAATTATTGGTATTTGGTACACGGTGACGCGGGTCACTATTTTTTAAAGGTTAAACTTGCGCCTGAGACATTTATGACCATGTTGGCGCTTGCTTATGAGTATCCGCAGGTTGAGGTGTTAAGACTTAAAGGCTTGATGTATCTTTTTAGGCGGCACTATGGCGCTCAGGCTTTTTCTCTATCCAGCAAACAATGGGCAGCGTTTCAAAAGCGCCACCCTTCATTAGATATTGAGCCTGTATTCTCAACACATGCAGTGCCTCTTTTAGATGATGTCTCTGCTATTCGCATCATCCGCAATGACTTTGAGTTGCCAAAAGCCGATGTGACCGACTTTTCTCCCTGGCTCAGGCAGTGCAGACGCGGCATCAAAAAAGAAATGCAAATGAGGGCGGCCTGATGAAAAAGTGCTTGATACTTCTCGCCGTATTGGCTTTGGCAGGTTGCGAGAAAGATGATGCAGCGTCTCGCTTTAAGGAAGCCCCAAGCGTTCAACAGTTGCCCGATGATTTTTATAGTGTGCCTGAGCAGAAAAAAATTATTGAAGTTAAGCCGAAAGTCGAGCCTAAAGTCCCGAACTATAACGATGAGTTTGATGTTGAAACAGATGATGCCCCCGTAGAGCGAGAAGTCATTGCTGCAGAAAGACGAGGCAGACGATTGGCAAAACTAAAAGCCTACGCCAAGCACAAGCCCGTTGAAAAAGAAGAAATGCCCGTTGAATGGGATGAATCTCAAAAAGATTTTCAAAGATTTGAAAAGACCCCACAAGAAGTATCAAGCTATCCGGTTGATAATGATTATATTCTAACCCGCGATGTGAATATCGTAGGCTTGCTTCGCTCACCTATTTACTCGCAATTGGGTGGTCGTATCGTGATTGCGGTCGAAAAGGATATTGTTAGCGACAACCTCGATAAAGTCCTTATCCCAATGCATTCTAATATCATCTGCGACTACAAGCCGTTAGGCTCGGTTGGTCAGGACCGACTGCCATTAAAATGTCATCGCATCATCACGCCACCACCTGGGCGTATGAGCATTCAACTGGGTGCTTATGCGGCTGACCAGATGGGCAGAACGGGCTTAATCGGCGATGTGGACAATCGATTCTTGCAAAAATATGGCGGCGCTGTGGCGATGAGCTTGGTGTCTGTGATGCCGTACATGCTGATTAAAGACAAAAAAAACAGCAACGTGAATGTGTCTAACGTCCAAAATTATCAAGCCGAAAGTGGCGGACATCCGGCAGCGAAAGCATTGAGCAAGAACTTAACTGAGGTGACATCAAAAATATTAAAAGAAAATATTGATATTAACCGAACCATTAGTATTCCTCGTGGTACGCGCGTGATTGTGCGACCCAATCATGACATTTTAATTCGGCCCCCTGTTCAGAAAAACAAGCCTTCAGCGCGCGACGAGGCCGTGCCTGTTAAAGAAGTGGCGTCTGATGATGCGCCAAAGGAGAATGATAGATGGTTAGATTAATGGTTGTTGTGCTGGCGTTGGTCTCTGGCACTGTGTATGCAAAAAGCGAAGTGGCTTTGGAGTTGCCTTTAAAGCTCTCTGGCAAAGGCTTTGTACAAGGCAGCCTAGAAGGATTGCTGCCTGATGATTTAAGCGGAGATGGGCTGCATCTTTTAGGGCATGCCAGCACCAAACTCAACAAGCATGGACAAAGTGTCACCACTGTGACCTGGTTTGGGGTAGAAAAAAAGAAACGCTTTGGAAGTCGGGAAGTGGTATCGCTAGAAAAACCAGGCGTGTTTGCCTTTCAAGTCGAAGATGATGTTCAAGTTTTGCCTAAATCTCAAAACATTGGCCTTAACACCGACAAGAAAGTCATTGAAAAAGCCGTTAGAGACTTGTTGGCAGGCAAAAATATTTCAACGGGCAAGGTGACGGTCAAAGCTAAAGCCCCATTATCGGATGTCAGACACATCATTCGACCCAAGAAAAAGTCAAAGAAAAGGAAAGCTGCCAAAGCAGCAAAGGCGCTGGACGCATCAAGACATGATTTAACTGGGAAAAAAGGCCATGCCAGCACTATAGATGGACAACAAGGAGAGACCTTGATGCACGACGATGCTGCCTCTCAAGAGGCAAGACATGCCGCTATGCAAGAGCATGGGATTCTAGCGGGCAAAGAGACACTAAAAGCAGCGGGTCCAGGTGGTGGCGGTGGCAGTGGTGCAACAAGACATCGAGCGCAAAATCAAAACAATAGTGCAAGAAGAGGGTTAGACGAGCATGGTAACCCATTACCTGGATTTGATAGAAATGGCAATCCTCTTTCTGGGCATGATGAGAATGGTCAATCGACATCAGAAGAGACGTCAGAGGAGCAAGGAAGACAAAGAGGTAGAGGATTAGACGAGCATGGTAATCCATTACCTGGATTTGATAGAGATGGCAATCCTCTTTCTGGGCGAGACCAAACTGAGGCGGTTCAGCCACAACGTGTTGCAGCTGTAGATACTGAGGCTGAACAAGATGGGCGCGACAATGTGCCAGCGCCAAGCGGCATGGATGGGCTGGGTGGACACTTAGATGGTGCCCATCATTCGCCTGCATCTGCCGAATTAGGCTCATCAACACGTCGCCAAGATGAAGCTGTCATGGATGAGGTCGATTGGGGTGCTGAAACGGCCAATCGACGCAGTGAGTTAACGGCAAGTGGGTGTACTGTGCGTATAGATATTCCTCATCGACGCGCCATTGTACAAGAAAGAGAGCTGCGCTATGTCGATGATGTGTTGCAAAATCCTGATGCGCCCTGTCACGATTCCTTCGAAACCTATCCGCTTGAAAAGGATTTTTTGTTTAATGAAGGACGTGCCGAGGCCAGTACAGATGCACTCAATCAAAAAGCCTATGACAAATACAGGTGGTACTATCTAGACAATGCAACGCCCACGCCGAGAAAGCACTATGCGAGCGACGTGCTTGAAGATAGAACTGAAGGACATCCATTTCTGGATGAGCCATGTGCGCCTGCGATTGATTTAGAGCGAAACTTAGCTATTCCAAGACATGAAGTGGTCTACTACAACCGCTTTAACGATAGGAAAATTGTACAGGCTTGCCATACCACCAGAGGGGCTGACCCTCTGCCCATTACGCACACAAGCGCAGGATGTGCCATGCGACATGATTTCATCCAAAACAAATCCTGGATTAACAAGCAGAAGTTTTATGAGAAAGATGGCGAGAAACATATTGTTGATAGTTGCACCGATGTTGAACCGGCACTGCTGCATCAATTTGACACGGCCACTTGTGCGCCACAAACGAGCGAGGATGGTCGCCAGGTGGTGGTGATGGCCAAAAGAAAAATTATCACCCCTTCCGGTGTGCAGTATCTAACTGCATGCGAGCCAATGGATACACGAGGGTTGGAGGCAACACCAGATGGTTGTGGAGAGCCACCCTTGGTGCATGATTTAGGCTCTGAGCGCAGCTATGTCAAAAAAAGATATTTCTTTAGAGATGGCCATGATAGACGCTTTGTGGGGGGTTGTGTCAGAACTGATGACACTTTGGTGCATCGCCATGTTGTAGAGGACTATCAACTCGATGACACAAACCTAAGAGCCAAACCAAAAAAGGCGACTTATGTTAGCTATGACCGAGAAGACCACCTTTTGGTAGAGCCTCGGGTAATGGCAGATGAGCCGTGGGTAGCGTATCGGCGCATCAGTGAGCGCACCAGGCAAACTGGTCGGCATTTCTATGAGGGCTGTTTTAAGTTTTTAGCCACTGAACGAGTGGGTACGCTTGAAAGACCAGATGGTACAAGACTAGAAGCAGTTATTGGGGATGGGCAGCCTATTCGAGGACTCAATGAGTGCAGAAGTGAAACTAAACATAAGGCGCTCTTTAATGGGACATATCTTGGTTGCGACCATAACGGCAACGCCACTGTTCTTACAGGTATCTGGACGCTGCACAAAAAAACATTGCGCGTTTATCCGCCCGACTTTAGCCGCAAGGAGGTCATAGGCAGCACATCGCTGGGAAATCTTGATGGGCCAATTGGCGGTCGCAGCTTTAGCATTACTAGCAATAATGGGTATGGCGGGCAGTATGGCGCTAAACGCCCAAGTCCTCACGGGAGGTTTACGGGTGAAGTTCGGATGCCGCGCCCCTTGACGTGTAATGTTTACGACCAAAGCGATAACGGGTTTTGGTGTAATTATTAGTTTTTTTATCGCTAGCTAAACAGGAGAGCATTATGGTTAAAAATCAAAGTTTGCAATATTTCATCGACAAGCTAAAACCTCATCTGGAATATCCAGATTTAATGGAGGCGTGTTTTACCGAAGAAGGTGTTGCTAAGTTAGAAGTTGCAGGTAAAGAAGGATGGATCATCCAAAAAGACCCAAATCTTAGTTATCAGTTTTGGTCTGGCTTTAACACCATTATGGCCAACAGCAAAATGGGCCGTTACGACGAGTTTGAAAGGCCCATAGTATCAGGAGAGTTGCCAGGCGGTTGGCGCTGGCAGGGCTTTGTTTCCAAATACTATGTGGCTGATGGTTTTGATATTACCATCCGAAAGCCCGGGCAGTGTTATTCGCTCATGGACTTTGGCGTAGATGGGCCGCTGAAAGACAAAATCATCCAGAAAATCAAAAGGGGTGCGCGTGTTCTTATCTCAGGTGGTACCTCTTCTGGAAAATCTAGTTTAACCAACTGGCTGCTCAGCAAATATTGTAAACATCTGCGTGTGCAGTCTGTTGAGGATGCTCATGAGCTGGTTATTCCGCACAAACATCAATCAAGATATTTCATTGATAGAAACGCTAAAGGCGAAGCGCCTGTTGGCTACAAAGAGATTGTAGAGCATATGAGTCGCTCACGGCCTGATTTAATCATTGTCGGGGAGGTCTCTGTTGAGAACACAGTGACAGTGATGCGGTTGTTTAACGAAGGAAAGCCAGCCATTGCCACCGTACATGCTAACTCGCCTGATAGAGCCATTGGAAGAGGCGGAGCATTAGAAACAAACCTCTTAATTGGTGGATACGGGCAAGGCTCGGCTCAATCAATTATTGAAAAGTTTTATGAAGACATTGACGTTTTGATTCAGGTCAATTCAGTCGGCAAAACCAGGCGTAAAAAAGTAACGCACGTGGTTTTTCCAAATGAAGGCAAAACATACACATTGAATTTGGATGAAGAAATTAGCAATGAGAGAGCATTGGATGAATTTGACCAGCTTATCGCAAAAGATAAGAGCTGGACGTTCGCACAAACTAATGTTAATCAAGTCTAAAACTGAAGAGGAAATTGTTATGAAAAAATCAAAGGTTAAAACAAAGGAGCAACCATTATGGAAAATTTAGTTATCGTAGAAAGCCCAAACAAAAAGGCTACAATTGAGAAATATTTAGGCCCAGGCTGGCAGGTAGAAGCAAGTTTTGGACATATTGCCGACTTGCCCAGAAGTAGCATGGGCTTTGAGTTTGATTCGTTTGAGCCGGATTATGAGTTATCTGATAAAGGCAAAGACCGTGTTAAGAAGTTGAAAAATCTAGCACAAAGTGCGGATACGGTTTGGTTGGCGACTGACCCTGATAGAGAAGGGGAGGCGATTGCAGAGCATTTAAAAAGATTTTTAAACCTTAAAAACTATCATCGTATTACCTTTAACGAAATCACAGAAAAGGCGGTGAAAGCTGCGGTTAAAAATCCCAGAGAGATTAATCAGCATCTTTTTAAAGCACAAGAGGCAAGACGTGTCATTGACAGATTGGTGGGCTATCAAGTTAGTCCGCGCCTTTGCAAAATGACCGATAAAAAGCTATCCGCAGGTCGTGTTCAAAGCCCGGCGGTGAAATTATTGGTTGAGCGAGAAAGAGCGATTAGAAATTTTAAACCAACGAATCATTTTGGTGTTAAGGTTCTATTGAAAAGCGAGGGTCATCGCTGGGCTGCAAATTGGGTTACCAAACCCTTTATCGAAGATGAAACCAATCCTTATATTTTAGAGAGAAGTTTGGCTGAACAGGTTGCAAACATCAAAGACCTGGTTGTAACAGACTATGAAGTTAAAAAAGGGCGCAAAACACCACCGCCACCTTTTATTACCACAACGCTACAAAAAGCAGCATCGCTCAAACTGGGGCTAGATGCTGAGCAAACCATGCAAATGGCACAAACGCTGTTCGAGAAAGGGCTTATCACCTATCATCGAACCGATAACCCAAATCTCTCAAAAGATGTGTGGGATTCAGTCGGTCTTGCATTAGACAGGTTATCACTCAAAGAACATCAAGCTGAAAAGCTCAACACCTTTAAAACCAAAGCCAATGCACAAGAAGCACATGAGGCGATTAGACCTACAGACTTAACGAAAGAAAGTGTTGATTTAGATAATGAGACATTGGAAAAGCTATATGCTTTAATTCGTGTCAGAGCGTTGGCATCTCAAATGAAGCCAGCTGAGACTGAAAACACCAAAGTCAGTTTAAAGGCCAAAGCAGTGCCTGAAGGTCTAAAGGAAGCGCCATTGTTTGTTGCACAAGCGAGTAAAACCACCTATTTGGGCTGGCAACATCTAACCGCAAAGGATGAATCAGATGAAAACAACAATGATGTGGAAGAAAATACCTTACCTCAAGTTAATAAGGGTGATGAGATTGCTGTGCAAAGCAGTAAAGTGCTGGAATTAACCACCAAAGCACCATCACGATATAGTGAGGCGGCTTTAATCACCCAGCTTGAAAAACGCGGTATTGGCAGGCCCTCAACTTATGCCGCGATTTTAAAAAACATTAAAACGCGTGGGTATGTAAACTTAAAAGGCAAATCCTTTTTTGCAGAAGCTGATGGGGAAATTATCTATGACGCATTAAATGAAAAGTTCGACTTCATGGATTTGGATTTCACCAAATTGATGGAAGATAATTTAGATGAGATTGCCAAAGGGGATAAAAATTACCTTTCTGTGGTTAAAAGCGCATTTGACAGCTTAGATGAAAACCTTAAAAAACTGCCTGATGTGGATGTTCATGTAGAAACCCATCCTTGTCCAAAATGTGAGTCAGGGAAGTTAAGACGACTGAAAGGCAAAAGTAATAATTATTTCTGGGGATGCTCAGGATACAAGGAAGGTACTTGCAAACACATCGAGGATGATGTAAACGGCAAACCGCTTTCGCAATTATCAAAAGATGATATTGAGCACCCTTGTCCTAGCTGTGGTAAAGCATTGCTTAGAAAGAAAGGAAAATATGGACATTTTTGGGGATGTGTTGGTTTTCGAGATGGGTGTAAAACCATGGTTGATGATGATGGTGGAAAGCCGCTTGCAAAGCATGATTGTCCCAAGTGTGGGAAACATCTAAGAAAGTTAAAGGGCAGCAAGGGGGTATTTTGGGGTTGCTCTGGATACAAGGAAGGTTGCAAAACCTCATTTCCAAACAAAAAAGGTAAACCTGATTTGTCTAAATCAGCAGCTTAACAGGAGAGAGATATGAAAGGATTATTGATTATTTTAACACTGCTATGTTCGGCTACAAGTTTTGCCCATATACCCAATGGGTATAGGGAGATTGTTGTACCTGGAGATGGCCATTGCTTGTATTGGTCATTGTCAGCCAAAGACTTTTCAAGTCGTCAAATTGGGAAACATGAGCATCGTATTGCAGCGCAAAAAATCAAACGCGCCATTGTCAAAGCACTACAGTCTGGGCGCTATGATGAGGAAATTAATATTGTCATTGCACTGGATGATGCTAAAGCTAAAGACAAAGCAACATACATTCAAAACATAGCATCTGGAAAAGTCTGGCCAGGCGATTTAGAGCTTAAAGTTGCCAGTGATGTTCTGAAAATGCCTATCACGGTGTATTTTTCTGACACATCTGTGACATATGGTGAGGCTCTGACAGATTATCCAAAAGGCCGCAGCATTGCACTTCGCTATGCTGGCAAGCACTACAACTACTTGAGGGAGAAAGTATAATGGGTTTGTTTAACAAACTAGAAAACAAGGATGTCTTTGACATTAGGAGCGACTGGCATCAGGCCATTATTGATGGATATGAAATGGAGGAATTGTGCCAGTACATGAAGGGCGACACTTATCTGATGCGCCTACGAGACATAAGCGATAAACAACCAGATGAGCAAGCGAAAATTCTCGCTGAAGGCGATCGTTTTCTTTTAAGGTTGGCTGCTTTCTTTGGTCAAGACGATATAAGCACCATGCTCCTTAAGTTTTTAGAGCTAGAGGATGTCCAAGCGCTCGAATTAGAGTGCGCTCGGACAACCGACCGTTCTGAATGCACGCTCATTTTCGACCACCTTCTGCTCAGGAGAAAACTGCTCTCTGGATACTGCTGCAGCTTGGAGGATATGGACTCGGCGATTGATAGGGAGAAAAAAATACTCGCTACTGCTGTATATCAGAAAATCATCCATGAGAACCCTGAGTTGTTGGGGGAATGGATAGCGCAAGTTCTGGTTGATCCGTTTTTGTTGGCCGATAGGTTTGATGAAAGTTTGCATGTTCTGATGCAGTACAAAAACCACTTATCCTCGAGCCACTGGCGGATTATACTAGATTATTTGGCCGCGAATATACCACAATGTTTTCATACAGTGGATCCCAAGTATAATCTGGTTCGAATTTTGTGTCATGACGATATCTATCCAAATTTAGTTCATGCAAGCAAGAACTCTGCTGACATCCTAGAAAAGCACCTGACGCCTAACTCGCCTGGCATTTTAAGGGAACTGACTGAATCAGGCGGGCGATATGCTCATCGGTATCAGATGCTCCCTCAACTACTTGCAGCCATTCGTCAGGAGCATCAACGAGACAAGTGCTTCATTGAGGCACTTATGGATGAAAAAGATAATAGCCCTGTGGATTATGATGCGTTTTTTAGCAATATCATAGAATACCTTATACCCATTGTCTCATACCCTGACAACCTAACGCCTGATGAATACAGGTCAACATTGAAGGCTCATGTGGCGTCTCTACCTTGGTTTTCAGCATTAATCAAACTGCTGGCCAGCGTTGAGTGCGCTAAAGATGGTTTGACCAAGTCAATGTCAGATATCTACTACTATGCGCTAAAAGACAACAACACAACAAAGCTTAGAGCATTGTTTAGAATTCACGCGGTGATTAGCTTTAATCTCCGAAATCGCTTAAAGGAAAGTAGCAAACGCTTCCCCCAGAGACCATCAACAGGTGTTATATCCTTTTCTCTGGAAAAAGATGAATGGCACGCGTGTCGAGAAGCAAGCGCCATGGTTCATGATAACCGACTAGATATACTTTCACTTATTTTGGATTATCACAACGAAACGGGGGAAGATTTGCCGGAATTGTCAAACCGGTACGCTTATTTTCTTACCGATGATACACGGTCACCCATGTTGGCGGCCATTCTTACCAACAATGTTAAGGCGGCTCAAATGCTCGCCGATAATCCCTTCTGCTTTCATACACATGATTTGTTTCCTCAGTATATAGCCAAAACCGCTATTAAAAGCCTAGATGCAGGCGAAACAAAGGCTTTAGAGGTTTGCCTTGCGTCAGTCGAATACAGAGAGGCCATCAAAAGTGATGATATGTCTGCCATCATTAATGCCGCTGTTTTGTCTAAAAACATTGCGGTGCTAAAAGTACTCGTTGAGCATAGTGCAGGATATCAGGTCTCATATTTGGCGAAACGGTTAATTGCGCTAGCCGATAATGTATCCATATTTGATGCGCTAACTGAAAGTCCAGTGTTTCTAAGGTACATTAGAAAAAATCCTGATGTTGCAATTCTTGATGTGCATGGAAATATTGATGTAGACATGTTATCAGCTGTACTAAGGTGCAAACCCTGCCGCTTTAAATGCTCAAATCAGGTAATTGTCGCATTGGCTGAAGCAATGCCAAACAATGAAGAGCAGGTTAAGAGCCTGCTGAACGAAATGTTGAGCCACAAAAAGATTCTGCAAAACATCTTAACTGATGGGTTTTTGGCATGGAAGGCACTTGAAGATGAAAAGCACGATAAAGCCAGAGAATGCTTTCTAGAAATAGTGTACTCAGCAAGCATCCATCATGCCAACAAGTTTAAAGATTATGCCCGCTGTCTACCGCGCTTTAAAGCCACGCTTAAAAAGGTTAATTCATACATCTTTTGTGGCAATACCCGATTTAATAGGCGGGATGGGTTGTTGCATGAGGCTGCCATACACGATGATGTAGAGTATATCAAAAAAGATGTTGTGCCAGACCCAGAAGCTTATGGTGACGACGAAATGCAGCTGCTGCAAACCTCCCTCGACCACGAAAGTCAAAATACCTTTGATTATCTAAGTGCATTGCCACAAACGAAAGATTGGGATCGCGATGATTGGCTTTGCGATTTCATCTGGGATGCCCTGGAGAGAAATCAACCAAAAATCATACAGATTCTGCTTAACAATCCTGGTTGGAGGGAAGTCTTCATTGATGATTTGTTTCGCGAATGCCGCTACATTACGGTTTGGCTGGAATCCGTTATTGAAACAGAAAATGTTGATTTTTTCGAAGTATTAATTTCTGACCCTGGTGTTATGGACTATTTTAACGAGGAGTTGTGCGAGTACGGCCCATATATTATCGACCGCCCGAAAATTCATGACATCTGTAAACAACATGGTTTTAATTTTGTTGTTGATGATGATGCTTTGGAATTCGATGACTTATGCAATAAGGAGGTGGCATGATGGTTTTAAACAACGCAACAAAGACCACAGATATCCAGGCTCTTTTAGAAGATGTGTATCAATCCATCAAAAATGATGATTACGCTGCATTTAACAATTGTCTTTCCTTACCACATATCAATGACGCGTTTTGTTCAGAGCCTGACAACAAGGCTTTGCGTTTGGCATGTACTCACAAACGAGCATCCTTTGTCCAATCTCTGACAAAAAACCATATTATTGCGAAAAAAGAAGAGACGTTCTTAAGGAGTCCAATGACCGCTCGTGCAGACTGTATAATGGATGAGCCATATCCACTGATAGCAGCAATCGTATCTTCTGACTCAGAAACAATAGCTGCGCTATTTAACTCTGAAGTGTATCAGGGCATTAAAGATGATTCAGACGCACGCAAACATATTTTCAAGACTGTGTGGTGTCTTTGCAGCTTCATGCACCAATCCATCAAGACGGTGTCGATTATGCAGGCACTTGGCATTGACATGAACAAACAGGAGTGGGATGCAATACTAAGCGACCCCGTCAGTTTTTGGGCTATTGATTTGATTGATTATATTTTGGACCTTGATGATAGCGAGCGTGGTAGGTTTCTACTATCAGTCAATAGAGACAAACTAAAGAAAGCATGTCGTGCTTATGACTTCACTGGAGCCTATCCAAAAATTAAAAAAATAAGAAAGATGCTCGATAGCTTATGCAATAAGGAGGTAGCATAATGATGACCGATAAAATTAAATTTGCTTTGCAATTTCTGCCTATCCCTTTCATCTACTTCATGTATACCTCGGGGTACAACATATTGTACTCAGCTAAGCCGACTACGGCTGAATGGTATGCATCAGGTAGTATTTTGTTAATGGGTGGGGTCACGGCTTTATGTTTCTATGCCGAGCTGATGAGTTTGGTTCCAATGGCATTAATAGCAATTTCTCTTTTGCTGTGTGGGGGATATTCATCCTTTCAGTTCGTGCTACATCTAAAAAAACACTTGGTGTACATTGCCAACAAAAAGGGTGCTTGGACTGCACTCAAGTGGATGACAACCTTGCCATGGATAAAAGCACTGATTTTGTACCTAGGGCCGATTGTATTGGGTGTGCTTTGTGTGCGATTGATTATTTCGCATTCTAAATCATCTAATTGGCTGCCCAGTATACGAAAAAAAGAGCGAAGAACCACTACAAAGTTTGGTAGTGCTGAGTTCTTGCCGTACAAGGAAGTCAAAAAGCTAAGCTCACAAAAGGGCTTGCCAGTTGGGTTTGCGGTTAACTTGCCAGATGATGAGCTAAAAACCATCAAGGAAACTGTTAAAAAAACAAAGCAACGCCGAAGGGAGTTAGTGCGTATAGAAAGTGAGCATGCGCTTTTAATTGCCCCGCCAGGTGCTGGTAAAGGGGTTGGTTTTATCTTGCCTATGCTTATGGATTATGACGGACCTGTGTTTGTATGTGATCCAAAGCATGGGGAAAACTATGCCATAGCCAAAAGGCGTAGAAAAGCCATGGGTAGGAAGGTTGTCTTGTTAGATCCCTTTGATATCCATCAAGGGCAGGGGCGCACAATTAACATCATTGATATTGTTAGAAGTTCAGATGATACACGGGCCATTGAAGCCTCTGCCGAGTTTGCAAAGCTAATTTGTCCTGTTATTAATGACTCGGGAAAAGAATCTCACTTTGACAAGTTTGGTGCATCGGTTATTCAGTGTATGATTTTGTATGTTGCACTTTCAAAGGATGTCCCAAATAATAAAAGAAACATATTCACAGTATATGACTTTATTTGTTCTACAAAAGAAGAGTTATATGGTCCCGATGGTGAACCCAAGCGTGGGAACAACTCTGCTTCAGTTGCAGAAGATGCTCCTGACTCAAAGGTGGTTGGTTTGCTGCATTCAATAGTCAATGAAAAGACAATTGCAGCAGGCAGGGCCAGTCGTATTGCAAGCAAAGCACTTGGAGCCGATTACAGGGAGTCGTCTGGGTATTTTTCAACTGCATACAGGGAACTTGAATTTGTCGACACGCCTGTTATGCAAGAGCATATGTCATACTCAGATTTTGATATGCGCGACATTTTAAAGGGCGATACCGATGTTTTTGTTGCCATGCCCTCTGAAAAAATCAAAATATATCCAAACTATATGAGAGTCATGATTGGCTTTGCACTGCTCTGCATCCAAAGGGCCGGAGGGTACAAGGGCGAGAAAAAAATCAAGCTTATTCTAGATGAGTTTGCGGCCTTTGGACATATCTCAAGCATAGCTGACAACTTAGTTCTATTGCGCTCGTATGGGCTAAGTATTTTTGGGGTCGTTCAAAACTTAGAGCTACTAAAAAAAGCGTATCCTGATGATATGCAGTCATTTCTAAGCTCTAGCTTGAGCATCTTTGTTGCCCCTGAAGACCCTGAAACATGTGCGTTTATCTCTAAGAAAATCGGGCCAAAAACGATTGTGGTAGGTAGTGAAAATATTGGTGCTGGCACGTCAAAAAAAGCACTATCATTGCTCAAAGACTCATCTTCTGCACAAGAAGGTATAAACTTATCAGAAACCTCCAGGCAGCTATTAATGGAAGACGAGGTTAGAAGACTGGGTGACACCATTAGCCTTGTTTTTATCGCAGGTGAGGCTCCCATGATTTTAAAGAAAATCAATTATTTTTCCTACGCGCCTTGGAAGGGTATGTTTGATCCAAACCCATTTCGTGTGCCTGGTTTTAAAGACGAAACTGATTTGGCTATCAAGGATAGGGAGTCTCGAATGAGCAAGAAACATAAACCTAGAACACCTATCGTTGATGTTGATGAAAAGATATCAGATAGCGACAAAAGTCTGCCGTCAATAGATTCAGAGAAGCTTGCAGATGAAGCGGCTATGCAAGAAGAGCAAGGTGTTGAACCAGAAAGCACATCAGAAGACGGTCCTGGCGAGCAGGAAGTGCAACAGCCTAATTCTGATGATGCTAAAAAAGAGTGTCATGCTGAAGCGCAAGAAGCCATGCCAGAAGAAACAAACGAAGAGATGTGGTCTCAGATTGAGGAAGTGGGATAGAAATACATCCTCTAGCAAACATCAGATTTATTTTTCACCTTTAACCTGATACAGTAGGATAATGGAGCCAGTCAAGGGAGAATGAAAATATGTACAAACAAGTTGCTAAACCTTTTAGAAATCTGAAACCAAGTGAAAATGTTGAGTCGATATTTTATGCTGATATGTTTAGGATTAAAAATAAGACATGGCTTATTTTAGGAGAGGGAAAATCAAAAGCTGCCAAGTTGGCGTCTGATGACAAACCGGAAGCAGACTTATCTACAGATTCTTCCGCTATCATTAGAAAAGGAAACACATTGTATGCAGGGTTTGATTCAGGAGGTATTAACCCAAACGCAAAAGGACTCCATGATTTTCACAAAGTAGACTTAATTGCCTACTGTTTAAGTGCCCCATTGACGCGTGAAAGATATAGAGATGCGAAGTTAGAAATCACAGGAGTGAGCAATACTCTTGTGGCCAATTTATTAATTAGGCATCCTTATGCTGGCAGTACAGCAAAGCAACTATTCAGCGCCGAACAAGTGAACCACCTAATTAACCCTAAGCGTATCCACGATCGTTTTGTTGAACTTACCAAAATGGGGCGTAAAGCCCCTGGCTTCAGCCATGGGGATATAAGCCCTCATGGTACTGATTGATTATCTAAATTTGGACCAGTATAATCAATAGATGTCATCAAAACTTCAATATAGATCTAACAAAAATATAGTGTACTCTTGTAAGTATCATATTATTTGGTGTCCAAAGTACCGTCGCAAGGTTTTGGTTGGAGATGTTGAGACCAGATTAAAAGAGCTGGTATATGAAGTTGCAAAAGAGTTAGATGTTGATGTTATAGAGGTTGAAACTGATAAAGACCATATTCATGTTTTAGCAGAAGTGGATCCACAGTTTGGCGTTAATAAATTCGTTCGAATTGCCAAGGGAAGAACATCAAGGGTTCTTAGAAGTGAGTTTCCACACTTGCGAAAAAGATTGCCAACGCTGTGGACAAATAGTTGTTTTATTTCAACGGTCGGTGGAGCACCATTGTCGGTAGTGAAGCAATATATTGAAAACCAACAACTTAGCGAGTCTGAAAAATCAAAGAAGAGATGGTCAACATTTCTAAACAAGGGAAAGTCTCGGAAAGGTTAAGACGATGAAAAGTAGTGGCAGCCCAACATTTATTCATGAGTTAAAATTAAAGACCACGCCAGCTGACATAAAGGTCTTAAGCAGACGGCTAGATATTGCTAGACAATTGTACAACGCTTGCCTTGGAGAATCCCTAAAAAGGCTTTGCCTAATGAGGCAATCAAAAGCCTATCAAACAGCTTTAAAGCTGCCCAAGCAGACAAAAAACAAAAAAGGGAAGCTCATCGCTAATAAATCTCGTCAACAGTTGTTTAAACAGGCAAAAGAAGATTATAGGTTTAGCGAATACGCCATACATGCTTATTTGACCAAAATATATTCTAAGACATGGCTGGCTCAACACCTTGATTCACTCACAGCCCAAAAAGTAGCGACCCGTGCCTTTAAAGCGGCAGAGGCATACGCTTATGGAAAGAAAGGCAAGCCAAGATTTAAGGGTAAATATAGATTTTCAAGCATAGAGGGTAAAAATAATAAATCAGGCATTCGATTTGTTGATGGGGAAATTGTTTGGTCTTCAGGTCGAATGAAGCTCTCCCTAAAACCCCAGTATGATATTAAAGATAAAGATGGTTTAGAAGCTTATGCGTTATCTTGCAGAACAAAGTATGTGCGGCTAGTGCAGAGACAAATCAAAGG
>Ga0208880_1000088_pt1 | contig 18468 bp, 17 predicted proteins | sample Knorr_S23_td_Sur_FD_185606 | JGI IMG/M metagenome (GOLD analysis project Ga0208880, IMG submission 185606) | Marine microbial communities from Southern Atlantic Ocean transect - Knorr_S23_td_SurfaceB_ad_5m_LV_B (SPAdes) (version 2) | ecosystem: Environmental > Aquatic > Marine > Oceanic | place...
CTAAATCACAATCTGGCATAACAACTAAATGGTTTTTTGCTCCACCTAAAGCTTGAACTCTTTTTTCATTTTTAGCTGAATTTTCATAAATATATTTTGCAATAGGAGTAGATCCTACAAAACTAACGGCTTTGATATCTTTATTTTCTAAGATTGCATCAACAGCTTCTTTGTCTCCATTTATTACGTTAAACACACCATCTGGAAGACCGGCTTCAGAAAGAAGCTCAGCTAATCTTATTGCACAAGAAGGATCTTTTTCTGATGGTTTGAGAATAAAAGTGTTTCCACAGGCTATTGCTATTGGAAACATCCACATTGGTACCATAGCAGGAAAATTAAAAGGTGTGATACCTGCAACAACTCCTAATGGTTGCCTGATTGACCAACTATCAACATTGGTACCAACATTTTCTGAAAACTCACCTTTTAATAAATGTGGTATTCCACAAGCAAATTCTACTACCTCAAGTCCTCTAGTTAAAGAACCTCTAGCATCTTCATAAACTTTTCCATGTTCTGAAACAATTAATTTCGTTAATTCGTCAGAATTTTTTTCAATTAATTCTTTAAATTTGAATATTATTCTAGCCCTTTGTAGAGCAGGTTTTAAAGACCAAGTTTCAAATGCTTTTTTTGCTACCTCAACAGCACTGTCTAAATCAGATCTTGAAGCAAGTCTTACCTCAGACTCTTGTTCACCAGTTGCTGGATTAAAAACTTTTCCTTTTTTATCAGAAGATCCCGGAATTATTTTACCGTTTACGAAGTGTTCTATTAATTTCATGAATACGGTGTTTTAGATCAAAAATATCGAATAGTCTATTTAAACATTAGCTGTTGCTAACATTTTTTTTATTTCAGCTATAGCTTTTGCTGGATTCAAGCCCTTAGGGCAAGCATTTGTACAATTTAAAATAGTATGACATCTATATAATTTTAATTCATCAGCAACTTTTTTTAATCTTGCTTTTCTCTCTTCATCTCTACTATCAATAATCCATCTATATGCCTGTAGCAGAACTGCTGGACCTAAATATTTATCTCCATTCCACCAATAACTTGGGCAAGATGTAGAACAACAGGCACACATAATACATTCGTAAGCACCATCAAGTTTTGCTCTATCTTCTTTAGACTGATAAATTTCTGTTGTCTGTTTTGTTGAATTATTTTTTAACCAAGGTTCAATGGATTGATACTGTTTATACAAGCCATCTAAATCACCTATCAAATCCCTTTTCACTTTTAAATGAGGTAATGGATAAATATCAATATCACCATCTATCTCTGCATGAGGAGTTGTGCAAGCTAGTCCATTTTTACCACCCATATTCATGGCGCACGATCCACAGACACCATGAGCACACGATCTTCTATACGCTAATGTGGGATCAATTTCATTTTTAATTTTATTTAAAATATCTAAAACCTTTGAAGGACAATTATCCATATCAACTTCGTATGTATCTATTCGTGGATTTTCTCCAGTTGATGGATCCCATCTATAAATATTAACTTTTCTTAGATTTTTTGAACCAGTTGTATCCTTAAAATACTTTCCTTTTTTAACTTCTGAATTTTTTGGTAAACTTATTTGTACCATTAATAAACCCGTTCTTGTGGTGGAAAATATTGTACTTCATTAGTCAAGGTTGATTGATGCACAGGTCTATAACTAATTTTAGTATCTTTGCCATCAAACCAGGCAAGGGTATGCTGCATGAATTTTTGATCATCTCTTTTTGGGTAATCTTCTCTAGCATGTGCTCCTCTGCTTTCTTTTCTTTGGTATGCAGAGTCTACTGTTGTCACAGCTTGTCTGATTAGATTATCAAATTCTAATGTTTCAACTAAATCTGTATTAAAAACTAAAGATCTATCTTGAACTGAAATTGAGTCCATACCGTCATAAGTTTTTCTAATTTCATCTACACCCTCTTTTAAATTTTTTTCTGTTCTAAATACTGCACATTTAGACTGCATAGTTTTTTGCATTGAAAGCCTCAAATCTGCAGTGCTATTTTCTCCTTTAGCATTCCGTAGCTTATCAAATCTATCTAAACATTTTTGAGTTTCTGACTCAGGAATTTCTTCATGCGGTGTTCCAGGTTTTATTAATTCGGCTGCTCTCTGTGCTGCTGATCTTCCAAATACTACTAAATCGATTAAAGAATTAGATCCAAGTCTATTAGCTCCATGAACAGAGACACATGCAGCTTCGCCAATAGCCATCAATCCAGGTACAGTTTTTTCTGAACCATTAACAGTTAGCACTTCAGCTTTATAGTTAGTAGGAATTCCTCCCATGTTATAATGAACTGTTGGTACAACAGGAATTGGCTCTTTTGTGACATCTACATTTGCAAATAATCTTGCCGCTTCAGTTATCCCTGGTAACCTGCTCTCAATAATTTCTTTATCTAAATGACTTAAATTTAAATGAACATGGTCTTGATCTTTTCCAACACCTCTTCCCTCATTAATTTCAATAGACATAGATCTGCTTACTACATCTCTTGAAGCTAAATCTTTTGCATTCGGTGCATATCTTTCCATAAATCTTTCACCTTTAGAATTCGTAAGATATCCTCCTTCTCCACGCGCACCCTCGGTTATTAAAGTACCATGACCATATATTCCTGTTGGATGAAATTGGACGAACTCCATATCTTGAAGTGGCAATCCAGCTCTTAACACCATAGCATTACCATCACCTGTACATGTATGAGCTGAAGTTGCTGAGTAATAAACTTTTCCGTATCCTCCAGTTGCAATGATTACTGTATGAGCTCTAAATCTATGAATCGTTCCATCATTAAGATTCCAAGCAATTAATCCTTTGCATTCTCCATTTTTCATTAACAAATCCAAAGCAAAATACTCAATAAAAAATTCTGTATTATGTTTTAATGCCTGTCCATAAAGAGTGTGCAGTATTGCATGTCCTGTTCTATCTGCAGCAGCACATGTTCTTTGTACTATTCCGTTTCCATAGTTTTTGGTCATACCACCAAACGGTCTTTGATAAATTTTTCCTTCATCAGTTCGACTAAAAGGAACGCCATATTTCTCTAATTCTAAAACTGCTTTGGGAGCTTCTTTACATAAATATTCAATACTATCTTGATCACCTAACCAGTCTGCACCTTTTACAGTGTCATACATATGCCATCGCCAGTCATCTTCGCCCATGTTACCGAGTGCAGCTGAAATACCACCTTGAGCAGCAGATGTATGACTTCTTGTTGGAAATACTTTTGAAATACATGCTGTTTTCAAGCCAGCTTCACTAAGCCCAACAGCTGCCCTTAATCCTGAACCCCCTGCTCCGAGCACAACAACGTCGTACTCATGATCTATAATTTCGTATGCTTTCATGTATTTAAATTAAATATTACAAAAATTGTAATTATTGGGATTATTATAGCAAAAAAATTAAGAGCTTTGTTTGCGGCATTTTTGATTTTTTCATCTTGAATATAGTCTTCAAAAACCTCACTTATACTCAAAGCAGAGAAAAAATATGCAAACACCAAAAATAAACTAATTAAGAATTTTGAAGGTTGAGAAGTTAAAAACTCAACTATATCTTGATGATTTTTATCATATATATTTACCAAGTTGATAATAAACCAAAACATTAATGGTAATAAAATTAGAGAACTTACTTTTAAAAATAACCATTTCTTTGTTGCTGGAATCATTAGTTTAAACCTCTACCAATTAAATAAATTAAAATAGTTAAAATTAGTGAACCAAAAATAACTAATAAACCTGTAATTTTACTTGTCTGTAAATCAAAACCATAACCTAAATCCATAATCAAATGTCTAATTTCACTTAACATTTGAAAACTAAATGACCACGTAATTCCAATCAAAATAAATTTGCCAACAAAAGTTTGTAAAAATAATTTAATTATTTCGTAATTGCTCTCACCTAAAAGAATTAATGCAAACCAAAAGCATATTAATGTTATTGCTAAAATATTTATTATTCCAGTAATCCTATGAGAAATAGATACTAAAGATGAAATATGCCATTTATAAATTTGTATATGTGGTGATAGTGGCTTGTTTTCCATAGACTATTTTGAATTAATTATTGTCTCTGCAATTTCTACAGAATTTAAAGCCGCACCTCTTAATAAATTATCTGAAACTATCCATAAATTAATAGAATTTTGCTTTGTTTTATCTTCTCTAATTCTTGATATATAAGTCTCATCTTTTCCTGTAGCTTCCAGTGGAGTGCTATAACCTCCATTCTCTCTTTTATCTATAACTTCGCATCCCTCAGCATTACTTAAAGCTTCCCTAACTTTTTCTAAACTATATGGCTTTTCAAATTCTATGTTCACAGCCTCAGAGTGTGATACCAACACAGGAATTCTTACACATGTTGCTGTAAGTTCAATTGATTCATCTAAAATCTTTTTTGTCTCATTTGTCATTTTCAATTCCTCTTTTGTGTATCCATCATCAGCAAATACATCAATATGTGGAATTATATTGAAAGCTATTTGTTTGGTAAAATTTTTTGACTCAATTTTATTACCCTCTAAATGTTGCTTAGTTTGTTCAATTAGCTCGTCCATTGGACCTTTGCCACCACCTGAAACTGATTGGTAAGTTGACACCACTATTCTTTTTATTTTAAATAAATCGTGAAGAGGTTTAAGTGCAATAACTAATTGAGCTGTAGAACAGTTTGGATTTGCAATTATATTTTTTTTCATTTTTTTAATATCAGATGCATTCACTTGTGGAACGATTAATGGAACATCAGGATCCATCCTAAAAAAACTTGAATTGTCTATTACGATTGTATGTTTGGCAGCTTTTTCTGCATATTTTTCAGCAATTTTTCCTCCCGCTGCAAAAAAAGTAATATCTGCTTTTGAAAAATCATACGTCTCTAAATTCTCAATTTCATAATCCTTATCTCTAAAAGAGATTTTTTTTCCTGCACTTTTTTCTGATGCAACTAAATGTAGATTATCAAACTTGAAGTTTTTTTTATTTAATACTTCAAGAGTTTTTCTACCAACATTTCCTGTTGCACCTACTATAGCTATGTTCATTTCAGAGTTGTTATACTAAATAAAAGGTAAATCGCAAACTTTACCGCTACAAATAACGCCATTTATGCCAGCTTTTACGTCCTGATCTACATTCCAATGTGATTTTTTCATCATAGCAATACCAATCACTTTTTTAAAATATGGTGAATAACAGGCTGATCTTAATTCTCCAATAATATTGTTCTGATCATCTGTAAGATTTAAAGATCCTGTTAAACTTATTGAATCCAAATCTAGCTTTACACCCATTAATTTTCTTTTTATTCCCTCAGATTTTATTTTCTTTAATTTTTCTTTTCCTAAAAAAATAACATCACTATCTATGTTAATATATTTATCAAAACCACATTCATAAGGGTTATCGTTATTATCCATGTCATTTCCATAAGATAATAATGCACTTTCAATTCTTTCAATTAAATTTGGACAACCTGGCTTAATATTAAATTCTTTTCCAATTTCAAAAAGATAATCATATAACTTTAAACCTGATTGAGTATGTTCAACATAAATTTCATATCCACCTTGTTTCGACCAACCTGATTGTGCAATTAAGTGTTTATCTCCCTGAAAATCAAAATAATCAAACCCAAAAAATTTTAATTTAGTAATTTTTTCACCAAAAACCTTTTCCATTAATTTAAATGACTTTGGTCCTTGAACAGCCATTATATCAACATTTGGTTCGACAATATTTACATCAAATTTATGTCCAATAGCTAATCCTTTAGCAAATAAAATTACATCTGAGTCTGCTATAGAAATCCACCACTTATTTTCATTAATTCTTAAAACCACAGGATCATTTATTATTCCAGCTCTATCATCTAAAATTGGGCAGTAATAACATCTTCCGTCTTTAGATTTTGATAAATCTCTGCAAGTCATTAGTTGAACTAATTTTGCAGAATCTTTTCCAGATATTTCAACTTGTCTTTCAGCTGCAACATCCCACACTTGAACATGTTCTTTTAAATGATGATATGAATCCTCAACTGAACCAAAAGCAGCTGGCAATAGCATGTGATTATATACTGTATAAGCAGTTGCTCCTTGTTTTTCTATCCTAGAAGTATATGGAGTGCCTCTTAACCTTCTTGATTTAGCAATTGTATAATTTGTCATTTATTTAAAAACTCCAGAACTTTGTCTCGCATTTCGAATGCTTTTTCAATCATAATCATATGGCCACAACCTTCTACTATATGAGTTGTAGAATTTTTTATTAAACTAGAAAACTTTTTTCCTGCTTCTAAATTTATCATTTTGTCTAAGGATCCAAATATCATTAGTGATGGACATTCGATTGATTCTGCTGCCTTTGTTCCGTTTTTGTAATTATTACATGCCACAAGATCTACCGCTAATATTTCACTAATTTCTCTGGGCGATTGAATTATTTTTTCAACTGGGTTACCTCCAATGAATCTTTTTGAACCCTCATAACCCCACTTCATCATTAATTTTACAGCCTCAGAATCACCACTTTTTGCTAAATCAATTAAATCTGGATGGACTGGCATTTTATTTGAGCCTCCTACAAAAACTATCTTTTTTATTCTACTTTTATATTTGAGAGCATATTCAAGAATATCTAAACAGCCCTGGGAATGACCTACTAAAATTAAATTTTTAAGTTTTAAATTCTTAAAAACTTCTTCGAGCCAATCTGCAATTTTTTCAATACTATCTAAACATGGTCCATCAGAATTTCCATGACCAGGTAAATCAATTGATAATACATTAAAATTTTTACTTGAAAAAAACTGCTCTGTTAAAGACCATACTATGTGTGAAAGACCGCTACCATGAATAAATACAATAGTTTCTTTATTTTCATCAATGCCCTGACCTGCGTCAGATGCATAAACATTTTTGTTTTGAATTTGAAATATCAAAAACTACCTAAACTTGTTTCCTTAACTCAAATTTTTGAATCTTTCCTGTAGATGTCTTTGGTAACTCACAGAAAACTACTTTTTTAGGAACTTTAAATCCTGCTAATGTTTCTTTACAAAAATCTATTAATTCCTTTTCAGTCACTGGTTTATCTTTAACCATTTCTATAAAAGCACAAGGAACTTCTCCCCACTTTTCATCTGGTTTAGCCACAACTGCAGCAATAGAAACTGATGGGTGTTTAGAAAGTGTATTTTCTATCTCTATTGAAGAAATATTTTCACCTCCAGAAATAATTATATCTTTTGATCTATCTTGTATTTTTACATACCCATCTGGATGCATTACTGCTAGATCACCACTATGAAACCATCCATCTTTCATTGCTTTGTTTGTAGCTTCTTTATCTTTAAAATATCCTTTCATTACGACATTTCCTCTAATCATAATTTCACCAATTGTTTTTCCGTCTTTAGGAACTTCTTTCATTGTATCTGGGTCTAGAACAACAACACCTTCGGTATTAGGGTATCTTACTCCTTGCCTTGCTTTAATTTCATTTTGTTTTTCCTCATCGTGATTATTCCACTCATCATTCCAAGCACACTGAGTAACATGTCCATAAGTTTCCGTTAAACCATAAACATGCATAACTTCAAAGCCAAGGGCTTTCATTTTTTTAAAAATTATGCTTGGTGGAGGTGCACCAGCAGTTAAAACATAAACTTTTTGTTTAAGTTTTTTTCGATCACTTTCAGGTGCACCTGTAATCATATTTAATACAATCGGCGCACCACCAAAGTGTGTAACTTCATATTTATCAATTAATTCAAAAATTTTTTTAATATCTATATTTCTTAAACATATTGTTCTTCCATTTAACATTGGAACTGTCCAAGGATAACACCAACCGTTACAATGAAACATAGGAACGACAGTTAAAAAATTTAATCTATTCGGCATATTCCAAGCTACTGAACTTCCAGTAGACATTAAATATGCTCCTCTATGATGATAAACTACTCCTTTTGGGTTCCCGGTAGTGCCTGAAGTATAACTCAAAGATATAGCTTGCCATTCGTCCTCTGGCATTTGCCAATCGAAATCTTCATCACCAGTATTCAGGAAACTTTCATATTCTAAATCACCAATTTTTTCTAACTTAGATTGATCTGCATATTTATCATCTATATCAATTATTATTATTTTCTTATCTAGAGTTTTTAATGCTTTTTTTACTTCTACATGTAACTGCCTATCAACCACTAATACCTTTGCATCACTGTGATCTAAAATATATGAAATTGTATTCGCATCTAATCTTATATTAATTGTATTTAACACTGCACCTGTCATTGGCACTGAGTAATGTGCCTCAAAAATCTCTGGAGTATTAAAGGCTAAAAACGAAACTGTATCACCTTTTTTAATACCTATTTTTGATAATGCACTAGCAAATTTTACTGCTCTTTTGTAAACTTCATCCCAAGTATATTTTCTGTCTTCATAAATTATAGCTTCATATTTAGGATAAATTTCCTTCGCTCTTTTTAGAAATGTTAACGGTGTAAGTGGAACATAATTAGCTTTATTTTTATCTAAATTTGTATCGTAGTGATTCATAATTAATTAAATTTAAAATTCATTATATTAGAACTTCCAGAGATAGCAGATTTATAATGATATTCAGCTCTTGGTAAGACTTTATCAAAATAAAATTTCGCTGTATTTATTTTATCGCTGTAAAATTCTTTATTTGCATCAAAATCTGTAAAACTTACATCTAAAATTTTAATCCAAGCGTAAGCAATTGAAACATATCCCAAGCTTCTCAAATAATCATTCGCTGCTGCACTAACATCATCTTTTTCGATTTTATGTTTATCTTTAATCCAGTCTGTAAACTTAGACAAAATATCTAAATAATGATTTAATTCTTTAGAAAATATTTTTACTTTTTCATTCTTACTGTCACATTCAGATTTAACCATATCTAAAAACTTATTAATGATATCACCATTTTTATTTGATAATTTTCTGAATACTAAATCCGCTGCCTGAACAGAATTTGTTCCTTCATAAATTGGAGTAATACGATTATCTCTATATAACTGTTCTATTCCTTGATCTTTAGTATACCCATATCCACCATGTATCTGCATTGCATCATTGGTAATCTCCATAGCTAAATCTGTAAATAATGATTTAACCACAGGTGTCATCAATGAAACAAAATCTAAAGCTTCTTGTTTAATTTTTTCATCTGGATGATATAGACTTACCTCTGTTTGTTGTGATAACCAAAAACACAAAGCTCTTTCACCTTCAATTATTGACTTCATGTTAAGTAAAGATCTTCTTATATCTGCGTGTTCAATAATAAAATCTGCTCCATTTGTAGATTTTGAATTATTTGTTTTTCCTTGCTTTCTTTCTTTTGCATAAGCAAGTGAATTTTGATAAGCAATTTCAGAAATCCCTAAACCTTGAATACCCACAACTATTCTCTCTAAGTTCATCATAGTAAACATTGCGCTAAGACCTTTGTCTTTAGTGCCAATCATATATCCGGTTGCTTCATCAAAATTTAAAACACATGTTGCAGAACCCTTGATTCCCATTTTAGTTTCAATTGATCCTGTTGAAATTCCATTTCTTTGACCAACACTTCCATCTTCGTTTACAATATACTTTGGAACTAAAAACAAACTAATTCCTTTAGTGCCCGCTGGTGAGTCTGTTGACCTTGCTAAAACTAAATGAATAATATTTTCAGTTAAGTCATGATCACCAGAAGTTATAAAAATCTTTTGACCACTAATTTTATAAGTATCATCGGATTGTTTAACAGCCTTAGTTTTTAATAAACCTAAGTCTGTTCCACATACTGGTTCAGTTAAACACATTGTGCCACTCCATTTACCTTCAACAATCTTTGGTAAATATTTGTCTTTTATTTCATTAGATGCGTGATGATTAATACAATTATATGCACCAATACTCAGTTCACTATATAATTTAAAAGACAAACTGGCTGAAGAGAGCATTTCGTCAAAGAATGCACTTACAGTTTTTGGCATTCCTTGACCACCATATTTTGGATCACATGACAACGATGTCCATCCATCTTCAATATATTTCTGATAAGCTTCTTTATATCCTGGTGGTGTTCTAACTACACCGTTTTCTAAAACTGCTGGATTTTCATCACCTGCTTTAGCAAGTGGTAAAATTAAATTTTGATTTATTTTTGCTGCTTCTTCTAAAATATCTTTTACTAAATCTGCACTAACTTCACTATATTTTTCAAGCTCGTTATAATTTTTGTTGTCTCTTAATTTTTCAAAAAGAAACATCATGTCTTTTACTGGAGCAGTATAACTTGGCATTTTAAAAGCTTAAAATAAATCTAGTTTTATTGCAATTTTGAAATTATCGCATCACCCATTGCTGAGGTAGATGTTTCTTTCATACCATCTGACATGATATCTTTGGTTCTTAAGCCATCATTTAAAACATCTTGGACAGCTTTTTCTAAAATATCAGCTTCTTTGTCGAGATCTAAAGAATATCTTAAAGCCATAGCAAAACTTAAAATAGATGCTATCGGATTTGCCAAACCCTTACCTGCAATATCTGGAGCTGATCCATGTATTGGCTCGTACATAGCTCTCATTTCACCATCTTTATTTTTCGCACCCAAAGAGGCAGAAGGTAAAAGACCTAAAGATCCAGTTAACATTGAAGCTTGGTCTGACAACATATCACCAAATAAATTATCAGTGACAATTACATCAAATTGTTTTGGATATCTTAAAAGCTGCATAGCACAGTTATCTGCTAACATATGACTTAATTCTACATCTTTGTATTCTTTATCATGAAGCTCTTGAACTTCTTCTTTCCATAATTGTCCTGCTTCCATCACATTTGATTTTTCACATGAAGTAACTCTGTTTGATCTTTTTCTAGCTAAATCAAAAGCAACTCTTGCCACTCTAGTAATTTCACTTGTTGTGTATGTATGAGTATTAATTCCTTTCCTCTCACCATTTTCAATTGGCTTAATTCCCCTAGGTTCACCAAAATATATACCTCCAGTTAACTCTCTAACTATCATTATGTCTAATCCTGAAACTACTTCTGGCTTAAGTGTTGAGGCACCTACTAATTGTTCAAAACAAATTGCTGGCCTTAGATTTGCAAAAAGTTTCAATTCTTTCCTAAGTTTTAATAAAGCTCTTTCTGGTTTTTTTGAAAATTCTAAACCATCCCATTTTGGACCTCCAACTGCCCCTAACATAATTACTTCACTTTCTAAAGCTTTATAAAAAACCTCATCCGTAATCGGGGTACCGTGTTTGTCATAAGAACATCCACCTACTAACTCTTGATCTATTTCAAAATCTAGAGATTTTTTATCATTAAACCAATTAATAATTTTTTTTACCTCAGCAATAACCTCTGGACCAATACCATCACCAGGAAGTAAAAGTATTTTTCTTTTTTTTACTTTAATCATTAAACACCCAAGGCTTTTCGTTTTTTAAATTTTTTTCAAACTTTTCTATTTTTTCTGATTTTTTTAATGATAAGGCAATATCATCAAGTCCTTCTAACAAACATTTTTTTTTAAATGGATCAACTTCAAATTTTAGTTCATTGTTACCATAAACTATTTTTTCTTCATTCAAATCAATAGAAATTTCTTCTTTTCTATTTGCATATTCTGATAGCTCTTTTATTTTTTCTTCTTCAAGAATTATAGGTAAAATTCCATTTTTAAAACAATTGCTATAAAAAATATCTGCATAACTTGAACTTATTACACAAGTAATTCCAAAATCTAATAAAGCCCAAGGAGCGTGTTCTCTCGATGAACCACATCCAAAATTTTTTCCAGCAATTAAAATTTTAGACTGATTAAAAGGATCTTTGTTTAATACAAAATCATTTATTTCTTTTCCTTGATCATCATATCTCATTTCAAAAAATAAATTTTTTCCAAGACCAGTTCTTTTAATAGTTTTTAAAAACTGTTTTGGAATTATCATATCTGTATCAATATTTACTATTGGTAAATAAGCTGGGATACTTTTTAATGTATTAAATTTTTGCATTTAATTTTGATACTTTCTAACATCATCTAAATTGCCTGAAATTGCAGCTGCTGCAGCCATACCTGGACTTACTAAATGAGTTCTACCACCTCGCCCTTGTCTTCCTTCAAAATTTCTATTTGATGTAGAAGCGCATCTTTCTTCTGGCTTTAATTTATCAGCATTCATTGCCAGACACATAGAACAGCCTGGTTCTCTCCATTCGAAGCCTGAATTAACAAAAATTTTATCTAATCCTTCTTGCTCCGCTTGTTCTTTTACTAAGCCTGAACCTGGAACTACGATAGCATTAACATGTGACGATACTTTTTTATCTTTTAAAATTTTTGCTGCTTCTCTTAAATCTTCAATTCTACCATTAGTACAACTACCAATAAAAACCTTGTCTATTTTTATGTCTGTAGCTGCCATGTCTGGTTTTAGACCCATATACTTTAAAGCTCTTTCAATTGAATTTTTTTTATCTTCATCAGTCTCATTTTTTGGATTTGGAACTTTTCCATCAATTGTTATTACATCTTGTGGCGACGTACCCCATGTAATCATAGGTAAAATTTCATTTGCATTAAGACTAATTTCTTTATCAAAACTCGCTCCTGTGTCTGTTTTTAAAGTTTCCCAATAATTCAAAGCTTTGTCCCAATTTTCTCCTTTTGGAGACATTGGTTTTCCTTTTAGGTATTCAAAAATTTTTTCATCTGGTGCAATTAATCCTGCTCTTGCGCCACCTTCAATTGTCATATTACAAATAGTCATCCTTTGCTCAACGCTTAAAGATCGTATTAAATCTCCAGCATATTCCACAACACAGCCTGTCCCACCTGCTGTTCCTATTTTTCCAATTATTTGAAGTATTACATCTTTAGAAGTAACTCCTAAAGGAAGTTCACCATTAACATTGATTCTAAAATTTTTAGCTTTCTTCTGAACTAAAGTTTGAGTTGCCAAAACATGCTCAACCTCTGATGTTCCTATTCCAAATGCTAAAGCACCAAATGCGCCGTGTGTTGCTGTATGGCTATCTCCACAAACAATAACTGTGCCTGGTTGAGTGAAACCCTGCTCAGGCCCTATGATATGAACTATACCTTGCCTTTTATCATCCATTCCAAATAACTGAACTCCAAATTCTTTACAATTTGCCTCTAATGTATCAACTTGAATTTTTGATTCTTCATCTGAGATACCTTTAGATCTATCTGTTGTAGGAACATTATGATCTGCAACTGCTAAAGTTAAATTTGGGTGTCTGACTTTTCTATTAGAATTTCTTAACCCTTCAAAAGCTTGGGGACTTGTCACCTCATGAATTAAATGTCTATCTACAAAAAGTAAAGATGTACCATCATCTTGTTGATCAACTAGATGATCGTTCCAAATTTTATCGTATAGTGTTGTAGACATTGAAAAAAAAATTATTTTTTTTCTGTAGAGCTTTCTGATTTTTGTTCTGCTTTAGGAGCTTCTGCTGCCGGAGCTGCTTCTTCTTTAGATGCTGCTTCTGCTTTAGGAGCCTCTGCTACTGGAGTTGCTTCTGCTTTAGAAGCTTCTTCTTTAGGAGCTTCTGCTGCTGGAGCTACATTTTCTTCTGTAACTGTCTCTGGTTTTACGTCGATATCAATACCAATTTTTTTTCTAATTTTTTCTGCAATTCTTGCCGATTTACCTGTTCTATCTCTAAGATAGTAAAGTTTTGCTCTTCTTACTTTACCAGATCTAATAACTTTAATTGAATCAATCAATGTTCCAAATAAAGGGAAAGTTCTTTCAACACCCTCACCAAAGGAAATTTTTCTAACGGTAAAAGATGAGTTTAAGTCTCTGCTTTTTTTAGCAATACACACTCCCTCAAAATATTGAATTCTCTCTTTTTTACCTTCAGTAATTCTCACACCAACTTTAACAACATCTCCAGGATAAAATTCTGGAATTTTTTTCTCTGAAAGTATTTTGTTTACGTTGTGCTGGTTTATTTCTTCTATTGTTTTCATGTTAATATTTATCAATTTAATTCTTCTTATATTTTTCCCATAAATCTGGTCTTCGGACGCGTGTTATAGCCTCAGATTGAGATAAACGCCAGTCTTTAATTTTATTATGATCACCTGATAATAGTACGTCTGGCACCGCTTTTTCCTCCCAAATTTGAGGTTTTGTATACTGAGGGTACTCTAGAAGACCATTTTCAAAGGTTTCATCTAACTTAGAGTTTTCATTTCCCAATACACCTGGCAGCAATCTTAAAATACTATCTATAACTACATATGCTGCTGACTCTCCGCCTGATAAAACGTAATCTCCAATACTAATTTCCTCAATATTTCTTGTTGAAAGTATTCTTTCATCTACACCTTCAAAATGACCACAAATTAGAGAAAGAGATTTTTCATTAGCTAGCTCTTTTGCTAAATTTTGATCAAATTTTTTTCCTTTTGGTGACAAATATAGGATTCTCTCACCCTCATTTTTATTTTCATCTAAAGACTTTGCAAGAACATCTGCTTTTAACAACATGCCAGATCCACCTCCATAAGGCGTATCATCTACTGTTTTATGTTTATCATCAGCTGAATCTCTTATGTTTATAACTTTCAGGTTCCATAAATTATTTGATAAAGCTTTTCCATAAAGTCCTTTAGATAAAGGACCAGGAAAAACCTCTGGATAAAGTGTAAACACTTGAGCTTGCCACATAAATAATCTTTAAATTATTTTTTTTCCTCTGCTGGAGCTTCTTCTTTAGGAGCTTCTGCTGGAGCTGCTTCTGCTTTTGGAGCTTCTTCTTTAGGAGCTTCTGCTGGAGCTGCTTCTGCTTTTGGAGCTTCTTCTTTAGGAGCTTCTGCTGGAGCTGCTTCTGCTTTTGGAGCTTCTTTACCATCCTCTTCTTTTTTATTTCTTTCTTTTTTTGGTACCGCTTTGTTTGGATTATTTCCATTAGCCGGCATAGGAATTAATTCATTCTCTCCTAAAATTCTTGCTACTCTCGTTGTTGGTTTAGCACCTTGACCCAACCAATATTTTATTCTTTCAGCTTCAAGGCCTACTCTTTCCTTTTTTTCTTTTGGTAATAGAGGATTAAAAAAACCAACCTTCTCTATAAATCTTCCGTCTCTTGCAAAACGACTGTCTGCAACGACAACCTTATAAACAGGACGTTTTTTTGTTCCACCTCTTGATAATCTTAGTTTTAACATTTCTTCTCCTTTTTACTTTAATTGGTTAAATAGCTCTGGCGGTATACCTTTGTCAGACATACCTTTCAGATTTCCTTTTGACATCTTTTTCATCATTTCAGACATCATTTTAAATTGCTTAAGCAATTTATTGATAGTGGCCGGATCTGTGCCAGAGCCATTAGCAATTCTTTTTTTTCTAGAACCATCTATTATTTTTGGGTTCTCTCTTTCTTTTTTTGTCATTGATAAAATAATAGCTTCGTTTTTTGTAATTATACTTTCGTCAATTCCCGCTGAATCCATTTGAGATTTAATTTTTGAAACTCCTGGCATAAAAGACATAATTCCTTCAATGCCTCCCATTTTTTTCATTTGTCTTAATTGAGATAAATAATCCTCCATCGAGAATTGACCTTTTTTTAAATTTTCCTCTGCTTTTTTAAGATTTTCTTCTCCTAAATCTTGTGCAGCTTTTTCTACTAGAGATACGATATCTCCCATACCAAGTATTCTGTTTGCAATTCTATCTGGATGGAATACTTCAAGATTATCTATTTTTTCACCTATCCCTAAAAATTTGATTGGAACGTTGGAAACATATTTCATACTCACTGCAGCTCCACCCCTTGCATCACCATCAGCCCTAGTCAAAATAATTCCAGATAAATTAACTGTATTCTTAAATTCTTTTGCCACTGAGGCTGCAACTTGACCTGTTAGAGAGTCTGCAACTAAAAAGGTTTCTGTTGGATTAATCACAGCTTCAATTTGCTTAATCTCACTCATCATTTGTAAGTCGATTTGAGTTCTACCAGCAGTATCAAATAAAATTATTTCAGCTCCATTTAAATTAGCAGCACTTATTGCTCTTCTACAAATATCAGCAGGTTGCTGGCCTTCTATAATAGGTAAAGTTAAAATATTATTTTGTTCTCCTAAAGATCTAAGTTGTTCTTGTGCAGCTGGTCTGTAAATATCTAAACTGACCATCATTACTTTTTTCTTTTTATTATTTTCTAAAAATTTTGCTAATTTTGCTGTTGTAGTCGTTTTACCTGAACCTTGTAGTCCAACTAACATCATTGGCACAGGAGGTACTGCGTTTAAGTTTACTTCATTATTTGTAGAACCTAATAAGTCTACAAGCTCATCATAAACAATTTTAACAACCATATCCCCTGGTGAGGTAGACCTTATAATCTCTTGGCCTAATGCTTTTGGTTTAACTTTTTCGATAAAATCTTTTGCAACATCCAAAGAAACATCTGCTTCAAGCAAAGCTTGTCTAATGCCTCTTAAGCCTTCATCTACTTGAGCCTCATCAAGTGAAGGTGACTTTTTTAGAGAAGAAAAAATTTCTTCAAATTTATTTGTTAAATTTTCAAACATATTTATTACGCATAGCAGTAACGCACTAGTGGGCGAACCCTCGCTGACTAGTGTCGATCTCTTTGTTTCCAAAGACACCGCAAAGTTAATGTTTTTGCGGAAACGGCAACAACCTATAATAGAGGTTCAAAAAGTCAATAAATAAGTTAAATATCTATATATGGATATTAAAGCTTTTAAAATGGACGGTTTAGGTAATGATTTTGTCATCATAGATAATAGGCAAACAGTAACAAATTTGACGAAAGAGCAAATAATAAAAATTTGTGACAGAAAATTTATTGGTTGTGACCAACTAATCTTGATTAAAAAAAATGATATTTCAGATGCTTCATTAGAATTTTATAATTCAGATGGAGGAATGTCTGGGGCGTGTGGAAATGGCACTCGATGTATTGCTGATTTATTAAGCAAAGAAAATAACAAAAAAGAAATTGTTCTAACAACTCTATCTGGCAAGTTAAAATCAAATATTGTTGGAGACAAAATAGTCTCTACAGAAATAGGTGTTGCAAAAACTAAATGGAATGAGATTCCATTGTCTAAAGAATTAAACACTAATAATTTAGGAATTAAAATTAATGATAAAAATAATAAAGAATTTTCTGGTGGAACAGCTGTAAATGTTGGTAACCCACATGTAATTTTTTTTGTCGATAATAATGAAAATTTTGAAATAGAAAAAATTGGACCGAAAATTGAAAACCACTCTCTATTCCCAGAAAAATGCAATGTCACTTTAGCAACTGTTGTTAACAAAGAATTGATAAAAGTTAAGGTGTGGGAAAGAGGAGCTGGACTTACCAAAGCTTGTGGAACTGCAGCTTGCGCAACAGCTTTTGCCGCAAAACAAAACGGATTGATAAATGATAAAGTTGATATTGAATTTTCTACAGGTAGATTGACAATTTCAATTGATGAAAACAATAGTATTCATATGAAAGGACCAGTTTCAGATATTGAGGAGATAAATTTTAAAATTTAATGGGAATTTTTGAAAAATTTAAATCAGGTTTTAAAAAAAGTGCCTCAGCTTTTACAACGGGTTTAAGAGATATAGTTGTAAAAAAAGAGATTGATGACAAAACATTAGACAAAATTGAAGATTACTTAATTCAATCAGATGTTGGTATTGTTTCAGCTTCAGAAATAAGAGAAATAATTTCTCAAACAAAAATTGATCCCAGTAAAGATTTAACCGAAGAAATAAATAATATTTTAAAAAATTATATTATTTCAATAATGAAACCTTTAGAAAATATTGAATTCTTCAAAAAAAAAGAAAAATTAAATGCAACATTAATTTCAGGTGTCAATGGTGTTGGAAAAACAACTACTATTGGAAAAATAAGTAAAATATTAAAAGGTAATGGAAACAAAGTAATGCTAGCTGCATCAGATACTTTTAGAGCGGCAGCTATAGAACAATTAGAAAATTGGGCAAACAAAGTTGATGTTCAAATTACAAAATCATCTCAAGGCTCTGATCCTGCATCAGTTGCCTACAAGGCTATTGAAGAGGCATTAAACAATAATTTCAATCAAGTTTTAATAGATACAGCTGGGAGGTTACAAAATAAAAAAAATTTGATGGAAGAATATAAAAAAATTGCAAACGTTACTAAAAAAATTGATCCTGATGCTCCACATGATGTTATTTTGGTTTTGGATGCAACTTCAGGTCAAAATGTAATTAATCAAGTTGAAGAATTTAATAAAATTATTCCAATAACTGGTCTTATTATGACAAAGTTAGATGGTACAGCAAAAGGAGGTATCCTTTTAGCAGTTGCTAAAA
>Ga0208880_1000089_pt1 | contig 18315 bp, 16 predicted proteins | sample Knorr_S23_td_Sur_FD_185606 | JGI IMG/M metagenome (GOLD analysis project Ga0208880, IMG submission 185606) | Marine microbial communities from Southern Atlantic Ocean transect - Knorr_S23_td_SurfaceB_ad_5m_LV_B (SPAdes) (version 2) | ecosystem: Environmental > Aquatic > Marine > Oceanic | place...
ATAGATATTTAATTGCAAAAGAAAATGAAAAGAAAGTTGCAAACAATATTGCAAGAGATGTTATTCGTGCTTATTGGAGAACTTTATCTGCACAAAAATTAATTGAAAAATATGATCCACTATTAGTTAAAGTTTATAACGCTTTAAACGACTCACAAAAAATAGAAGAATTATTGTTACAAAAACCAATGGATGCTTTGTTATATCAAAAAGAATTATTAGACATTCAAAGAGCTCTTCAAACTCAAAGACAAAGTTTTGTAAATGCCGAAGTAGAATTAAAATCATTAATGGGTTTAATGCCTTATGATAAAATTAACTTAGTAGAAACAGACCAGCCATTAAATGAAATCGATATGAATTTAAATGAAATGGAATTGTATGCAATGGTTAATAGACCGGAATTAATTGAAGCTGATTATGAGGAAAGAATATCTGTTAATGAAACAAAAGCAGGTTTAAGAGCATTGCTTCCAGGTTTAAATTTTAATGCTGAATGGACCAGTTCAAATAATGATTACTTGATGAATAAAGGAAACTTTGAATACGGTTCATCGATTGGTGCAAATTTATTAAATGTATTTAGAGCACCAAAAATAAAAGAAATTAATGAAATGAATACTGAAATAGTTAGAGAACAAAGATTAGCTTTATCTATGGCAGTCCTTTCTCAAGTTCACCTATCAAACATTGATTACCAATTATCATTAGAAGGCTACGATACTGCAGATCGTTATTATAATGTTGCAAACAAAATTACAGACCAAGTTCGAAACGCTCAAAAAATTGCAAGATTTGGTGAATTAGAATTAATAAGAGAAGAGGCAAGTTTATTGGTTGCAGAACTTAGAAAAGATTTAGCTTATTCTGATTTACAGTTCGCAATTGCACAAGTTTATACATCAGTTGGTATAGATGTAATATCTGAGGAAGTGCAAAAAAATACCAAACAACTTGCATCAAGAATTAAAAATAATTTTAAAAACACTGGAAAGAGATATGTTGCAACAGTTAGAAAACCAATTCAAAACCAAAGACCTATAATTGAAGAAGAAGATGATACTTACAGTAAGTATTCTTTCTCTGAAAATACTTTTAAAATGCAAGGAAATGGCAGGACGCAATTAGAGGCGTCTTTAAAGGATAATTCACCACTTCCAAGTTGGATTACATTTTTACCATCACAAAGAACCTTTATCATTAACAATGAGGAAAAAGAAAATATTGATGAAATTGAGTTGGTTGTTCGTGCAAAAAATATAAATACTAAAGTTGAAGATAGATTTACTTTATTTTTAGATCCTCTAACTGGTGAACAAAAATTAACTGCATTATTAAATAAAAAGAAAAAGCAGGTTGCACAAAAAGATAATTCTAAAAAATCAATTGTAGTTGCAAAAAAATATGATGATTTTGATTTAATTCAAAAAATTGCAGAGAAAAACTTCTTTGGAATAGATGAAAAAGAATTAGCTAAAAAAGTTAAATTATATAATCGAAAACAAAAAAAACTAGAAAAAGAAAAAAATAAAGTAGAGTATGAAGTTAATATCAAAAAAGGATTTATAGCTTTTATAGAAAAATTTAAAGCTGATTTGAAAAAAGCTGTCGAATTTCATAAAGAAAGATTTAGAAAAGAGGGTTAATGGCTAAAGATGATATTAAAAACTTTTTAAAAGATCAAAATATTGAAGTTAAAATAAATTCAAATATTAGAAAAGCAGAAGGTAATTTATTTAAAAAAGAAAAAAAACCTATTGTATCAAATCATCGAACAATTAAATTAGGTAAAACTATTAATGGCAAAGTAGATCTAAATAAGAAAGATGATTTAAAAGTTAAACCAGGTCAAATTATTTCTGGTAAAATTTCTTTAAATAAAAAATAGTTATTCACCAATATAATGATGAATGATCGTTCTTGATTGTTTATTAATTCGATGTTCAAATAAATATATTCCTTGCCACGTACCTAACAATAAATTTCCATCTTTGATACTTAAAGATATTTGATTATTTGTTAATGCAGATTTAATATGGGCTGGCATATCGTCTTTTCCTTCCGTTGTATGAATATATAATTTATTATCCATCGGTGCTAATTTATCAAAATAATTTAATAAATCCTTTTGCACATCTGGATCTGCATTTTCCTGAACAATTAATGATGCGCTGGTGTGCTGAATGGATAAATTTAACATTCCATTTTTAAACTTATTTTCATTAACCCAATTTAAAGTTTGATCGGTAAACTCATATAGTTTTTGACCGTTAGTATTAATTACAAGGTTGTAAAATTCTTGTTTCATAAATTAAATTTTGATGACGTTAATTCATACAATCGACTAATAGATCTTTTAAATGGTTCTTCTAATAACCTTGATGAATTAAATTCTTTCAAACCTACTTCTGAAGTTGCTGCCATTGGAATTTTTTTTTCATATATAATATCCAATAATGTAATAAATCTTTGCTGTTGATTAGAATTTAAATCATCAAATTGTGGGATATTTTCTAATACTAAAAACTCAGTTATTTTAGCTATTTCTAGGTAATCCTCTGCCCCAAGGTTTCTGTCACAAAGATCGCTAAAATCTAATCGAACAATTCCCTCATAAAAATTTTCAATATTAAAATCTCTACCTTTGATATTTAGAAGTTTTGAAGAATGCTTTTTGTTTTTTGAGATTGTTCTAAAAAACTTATTTATTTTAAAATTAGTTTCTTCATTTAACGGTGAAAAAAATCTTTCAAATAAATTATCTTTAGATTTTCGATAATCATCGTCAATAATAAGCTGATGTTCTATAGAGTTTTCCTGCATTATTTTAATAAAAGGCTTAAACTGATCTCTTTGGAGTCCATCTTTATATAAGTCTGAAATTTGAATATTGGAGGTTACAATAATTTTGATATTTTCTTTAAAGATCTGATCAAATAGTTTTCCAAGTATCATAGCATCAACAATATTAGTTACTTGAAATTCATCAAAATAAATTACTTCAGCTTTTTTTTTTAAGTTTTTAACAAAATGGCTAATAATATTTTCTTCTCTTTTTTGATTTTGTTGATGAGCAAAATCATGAAAATTAATCATAAATTCATTAAAATGAAGTCTCGTTTTTTTTTGAGTTAATTGATTAAAAAAAAAATTTAAAATCATGGTTTTCCCTACTCCTACATCACCAAATAAATAAAAACCTTTTACTTGTTTTTGTTTTGAAAATAGATTTGAGAAAAAAGATTTAAAATTATTATTTGCAAAAGTTTGTAACTTTTCAATAACCTTTAACTGTTCGGAATTTATTTGAAGATTATTAATTCTGCAGTATTCATGAAACTTACTTTCAAGATTTTGCATTAATTTTTTTTTGTTTTAAAGTCTATACCGTATTCAGATCTTGGTCCTTTTCTTAATCCAAAGGGACCTGGAACAAAAATAGTCATAGGTCTTGTTCCTGGTTCTAAATCAACTCTATGGAAATCATTAGCGGAACGAAATCCAATATAACCAGGTTTTCTCCAAAACTTTCCGTTCTTTGTTGTTTCCCAATATCCACCTCTTAAGATAATAGTCATATAAGGACACAAATGATTATGCACTCCGTCTCCATGATCATCATCTAACATCTCATGAATTAAAATATTAAATGGAAACCATTTAGGTCGATTTCTAAATAAAAGATAATACCTATTCATCCAAGGTTTTGCTTCATTGAAATTTGGATGTGAAGGTCCTCTGTCTAAAACTGTTTTTTTTCTACCTAACTTTTCTAATAATTTTAAAATCATTAATTAGATTTAAGAATTGCATTACTCTTTAAAACATAAAGGTTGCCATTAAATACATTTGCTCTTGAAATTTTAGAATTATCTAATTTAAGAATTTTTTCTTCAACACCATTTAAAGCATTGATAATAATTAGTCTGCCATTGTTTAATGATACATAAAGTTTACTTCGAGCAATAATAAATCCTGTAGGTTTTATTTGTTTCTTTTTATTTTCAATATTTTTTAAAATATTGGTAATTCTAATTACATTTCCAGTTTGATCATCTATGACAAATAAAAATCCTTCTTCTGAAACTAAAAATACTAAATTATCAATAATGGTCGGTCTTAAACTTGAATTAACCGTTTGCTGCCATCTGACTACTCCATTTCTTGCATCAATTGCAAAAATTTCATTTTTGTTATTAGAGTAATAAATCGTATCATTGGTAAATACTAAATCTGAACTTTCTAAAGTAAAAGCATCTTGGTAAATTACATTGCTTTGCGTAGGGGTCTGCCAAACTAGACTACCGTCATTTAAATTTAAGGCAGTAATATCGCCAATACTATTAATAAAGAAAACAGCTTCACCTTTAATAGCTAATGAGAGTTTTTTTTGAGATTTAATAAATGGATTTTCAGTTTCAAAATTCCACAATTCTTTTCCATCATTAATAGAAAAAGCTCTTATAACATTATTAAAATCAACAGCGATAGCTTGGTCTTTTGCAATTTTAACGTTTGAATTAAAACCGGACTGACTATCTAAAGTCCAATTTAATTTTCCATCATTTAAATTAATCGAATAAACTTTTGATAAGGTATCCATTAAAATTATATTCTGTCCTGCTTGAGCAAAATAAATAATTGGATTTAATTTTCTTTCTTTTTTAGTGTAATGATTTACTTTCCAAATTTCTTTTAAATCTTCATTAATTTTAAAAATATTTCCCTTACCATCAAAAAATATAATTCCTTTATCATCGGTAAATAATAATTCTGGCTGAGTAAAATTAAATTCTTCTATAGCTTTAAATTTATAAGAATTAGTTTTTTCAAAATTTTTACCAAAATTAATGTTTCCTGAATTATTGCTATAATTTGTTAAAAAAGGTTCTCCTTGAGTAAGAGAGTTTAGTTGAATATTTAATCCAACATTTAATTCCTGTTCGATTGGTTTTGATTTCTCAAACAAAATAATTGCATTAGGATCATCTTGAACAACTTCTTTTTTACCTAATCCACAACCTGCTAAAAGCAAAAAAATAAAAGTATATATAAAATATTTATTCACTTAAATCTGCACGTAATCTTTGTTGTGCTTCTGTTTTAATTTTTGGAGGTACGCTTTCTATACTTATTAATTGTTCAAAAAATTCTTTAGATTTTTGTTTTTGGTTGTTAAAAAAATAATATTCTGCCATTAAATAAATGGCATGAGGCTTCCAAATACTTTTAGATTTAATTACTGGGTTTAAGATTTCTAATAATTTATTTTCTTCAACAAAATCAGAATTAAATAAACCTTTTTTAAATATTGTTAAATTTTTTGTTTCTTCGTCAAGACCTGATTCATTAATTATAATATCAAAGTACTGATTAATTTCATTTGGATCAGTTATAATCTCATTATCGAATAAAAAGAAAAAAGCTAAAGGAGAATAAGTGCGATCTTTTGCAAAAATTACTTCTTTTAAAGTTTGTTCAATATTATCTTTTTGACCTGCCTCAAATTTAATTACCGCAATATTATATTGTTCCCCTAATTTTTCTTTTTTTGATGCAAGATATTCTTTGTAACCAAAGAAACCAATGAGCGCTAAAATAATAATAACAAGAACAGAAATTAATAATTTTCTATTATTTATGAAAAAGTTTTTTATTTTTTCATTTCGCGTATTGGCGCTAATTATTTCTACTTCTTGATCCATTATATCATGTTTCTTAAAACGTACTGTAAAATGCCACCATTTTTATAGTATTCCAATTCATTTTTAGTATCTATTCTAGATAACATTTTTATCTTTTTTGTGTCACCCGATTGATATTTAATTTCAACTTCAACTTCATCGCTAGGATTAATTCCTTTTTCTATATCAATAATTGATATCAGTTCAGAGCCTAATAAATTGAGGTTTTTTCTATTGATATCATTGATAAATTGTAAAGGTAATATTCCCATACCAATTAAATTAGATCTATGAATTCTCTCAAAACTTTCTGCAAGAACTGCTTTAACTCCTAACAATTTGGTTCCTTTTGCAGCCCAATCTCTAGAAGATCCAGTTCCATATTCTTTTCCACCGATAACAACTAAATCTGTTCCTCTTTTTTTATACTCAACCACTGCATCATAAACTGGCATTACTTTTTCTTCTGGATATAGTTTTGTAAATCCACCTTCTGTTCCGGGTGCCATTTCATTTCTTATTCTAATATTTGCAAAAGTTCCTCTCATCATTACTTCGTGATTTCCTCTTCTAGAACCATAAGAGTTATAATCTTTGGGAAGAATTTGATGTTTCATAAAGTATTCGCCTGTTGGGCTTTCTTTTTGAATGGAACCTGCTGGAGAAATATGATCGGTGGTAACGCTATCTCCTAAAATTAATAATGGTCTTGCATCTTTAATTTCTTTAAATCCTTCTGGTTGATCAGACAAATTATCAAAGAAAGGAGGTTTTTTGACGTAAGTTGATGTTTCCTCCCAATTATAAATACTTGTTTTTTCAGTTTTAATTTGTTGCCATTGCTCAGGTCCTTTTGAGACGTTTGAATATCTTTTAATAAACATTTCAGCGTTTAACGACTGACTTAAGGTATCTTCTATTTCTTTATTTGAAGGCCAAATGTCTTTTAAGAATACATCTTTACCCTGTTGGTCTTTTCCTAATGGATCTTTGTATAAATCTACTCTCATCGAACCTGCAATTGCATAAGCAACTACTAAAGGTGGCGAAGCTAAATAGTTAGCTTTCACAAGAGGTGAAATTCTTCCCTCAAAATTTCTATTTCCTGATAAAACTGAAACGGCAAGAATATTATTATCTTTAATAGCTTCTGAAATATTGTCAGGTAAAGGTCCAGAGTTTCCAATACAAGTTGTGCAACCATAACCAACAAGATTAAAACCTAATTGATCTAAATAAGTATTTAATCCAGCTTTTTCTAAATAGTCAGTTACTACTTGTGATCCTGGAGCTAAAGAAGTTTTTACCCACGGTTTTCGAACTAAACCTTTTTCAACTGCTTTTTTAGCAAGTAAGCCTGCTCCAATTAATACATTTGGATTGGAAGTATTAGTGCAAGATGTAATAGCTGCTATAACAATATCTCCATCTTGAATTTCAAAATCTGCATCACTTACTTTTGCAACAGTAGGTTCAGTTTTTTTTGTTAATTCTTGATAAACTTTTTTAAAGTTTGGTGCCGCATCTGTTAATAAAACTTTATCTTGAGGTCTTTTAGGTCCTGAAATTGTTGGAACAACTTTAGACATATCTAAAGATAAAGTATCAGTGAAAACTAAATCATTACTCGCCCATAATCCTTGTTCCTTTGCGTAAGCTTGAACAATTTGAATAGTGTGATCGTCTCTTCCTGAAAATTTTAAATATTTTAAAGTTTCATCATCAATTGGAAAAAATCCACACGTTGCTCCATACTCAGGAGCCATATTGGCAATAGTTGCTCTATCAGCTAATGTTAAATTATTTAGACCTTCTCCATAAAATTCAACAAATTTGCCCACAACTCCTTTATCTCTTAGCATTTTAACAACAGTTAAAACAAGATCAGTTGCGGTTGTTCCCTCGGGTAGTTTATTTTTCATTTCAAAACCAATTACCTCTGGAATTAACATTGAAATAGGCTGGCCTAACATTCCTGCTTCAGCTTCAATGCCTCCTACTCCCCATCCTAAAACTGATAAACCATTTACCATTGTTGTATGGCTGTCTGTACCAACAAGTGTATCGGGGAATATATAATTTTTATCATTTGATTTTTCTGACCAAACAACTTTTGATAAATATTCTAGATTGACTTGGTGACAAATTCCTGTTCCTGGTGGAACAATTCTAAAATTATTAAATGCTTGTTGTCCCCACTTTAAAAAAGAATATCTTTCAGCATTTCTTCCAAATTCAATATCCACATTTTCTTTTAAAGAATTTGCACTTGCAAATTTATCAACTTGCACCGAATGGTCGATTACCAAATCAACTGAAGATAATGGATTAATGGTATTTGGATCTTTATTTTTTTCTTTAACAGCTTCTCGCATGGCTGCTAGATCTGCAACAGCAGGGATACCAGTATAATCTTGAAGTAAAACTCTTGCTGGTCTGTATGCAATTTCTGTTTTAGATTTTTTAGTCTTTAACCATTCTTTAACTGCATCAATTTGATTTTTAGTAACTGACAAATCATCTTCAAATCTTAATAAATTTTCTAATAAAACTTTTAAAGATTTTGGTAATTTTGAAATCCCACTTAAGCCGTTTTCTTCTGCTTTTTTTAGAGAATAATAATTATACTCCTTGCCATCTATTTTAATATTCGTCAGAGAGTTGTATGAGTTTTTAGTTCCTGGTGTCATATTTTATAAGTAAAAAGTTATTATGCTTAATAAAAGAAGGACTGACATAGCATAATTAAAATATTTAATAAATTTCTGATTTGTCGCAAATTTTCTTAAAAACTTACCCACAAATGTCCAAAGTGTGATGCTGGTAACTGAAAATACCAAAGCTAATAGAATTATTTGAAAAGAGTAATTAAAATAATTATCGCCTACGTCAACATAAGTAGATACTACAATCACGGCTACTATTACTCCCTTTGGATTAAAAAACTGATATAAAAAAGTTTCAATAAATTTTACTGGATTTTCATTTTTTTTACTTTCAGCAGAAGCTCCGGAAAAAGAAATTTTATAAGCAAGATAAATAACAAAGATTGAACCTAGATATTTTAATATCTCTTGGGCAATCGGATATATTTTAAATATATTGACTAAGCCAATAATTAAACAAAAAACCATAAAAGAAAAACCAAGTGTTACTCCAAGAATATGAGGAATAGTTTTTATAATTCCAAAATTAAATCCTGAATAAGATGCAACAACATTATTAGGACCTGGAGTAAAAGCAGTTACAAACCAAAATAAACAAATGGATAATATTTCTGGATGCATGTTAAGCAATCGGTAGACCGTTTTCTGCTTCTTGCGATGGATGCACTAAAGTTACTTTTCCTTCTTGATCAATTGATCCTAATAATAAAAACTGAGATTTCACTCCTGCAATATTTTTTTCAGGAAAATTACAAACTCCAATTACTTGTTTGCCTACCAAGTTTTCTGAATTGTAATAATGAGTAATTTGTGCAGATGAAGTTTTAACCCCTATTTCTTTACCAAAATCTACTTCAACAACTAATGAAGGTTTTCTTGCTCTTTCATTTTTTCGAACACTTAAAACAGTGCCTAATCTTATATCTACTTTGTCGAATATGTCGTAGGTTATTTGTTCTTTGGTCATTATATAATATAGTTAGTTAAATTATGGGTATAGAAAACAATTTGTACGAAAAATCAATCAAGATTTTAACTGACCTTATTGCTTTTAAAACTATTTCTGGGCAAGATAATAGTAATTTAATTGAATATTGTGAAAAAATTCTAAATGAAAATGGTGCATCAACATTTAAAGTTTTTGATGACAACAAGCATCGAGTAAATCTTTTTGGAACACTAAAAGCAAAAAAAGGTAATGGAAAAAAACCAATTATATTATCAGGTCACACTGATGTAGTTCCTGTATCAAAAGGATGGAGTAACGATCCATTTACTGCAACAATTAAAGATGACAAACTTTATGGAAGAGGCTCTTGTGATATGAAAGGTTTTATAGCCTGTACTCTTGCTTATGCTCCAATATTTAAAGAAAACAATTTAGATCGAGATATTCATTTTTCATATACCTTTGATGAAGAAACCGCTTGCATCGGTGCGCCACTACTAATTGAAGAATTGAAAAAAAGAAATATTAAAAATGGAATTTGTATCATTGGCGAACCCACTAAAATGAAAATTATAGATGCTCATAAAGGAATGAATGAGTATACCATTCACTTTGGAGGTTTAGCAGGTCACAGTTCAAGACCTCATTTAGGAGTTAATGCAGTTGAATATGCATCAAGATATATCAATAAACTTTTAGAAATCAGAGAAGAATTAAAAAAAAGAGGGCCTAAGGATTGTATATTTGATCCTCCTCACTCAACTTTATCAATTGGAGGAATTAAAGGTGGCATTGCACACAACGTCATTGCAGATAAATGTAGTGTTGAATGGGAAATAAGGCCTGTTGTTAAAGAAGATGGAATATTTGTATCAAATGAAATTGATAAATATGCAAATGAAACTTTACTCCCACAAATGAAAAAGGTTTTCCCTAACTCTTATATTGAAAAAGAAATTATTGGAGAAGTGGTTGGATTTAATCGAGTAAATGATTCTGAAGCTTGTGAATTTGTTTCCAGTATTACAGGAGACAACTCCAGAGAAGTGGTTTCTTTTGGAACAGAAGCTGGATTATTTCAAGAAGTAGGGATTAGCACAGTTGTTTGTGGACCTGGATCAATTGAACAAGCTCATAAAATTGATGAGTTTATTGAGTTAAACGAAATTAAAAAGTGTCTAAAGTTTTTAGAAGGAATTAAAGATAAATCGATACACTAATTCCAACCACCAACAGATTTTACTTCTAAAAATTCAATTAATCCTTCTTTGCCAGCTTCTCGACCAATTCCAGAATGCTTGTAACCACCGAACGGAGCATCTACAGCAATCCCTGCGCCATTAACATCGACCATTCCTGATCTTAGTTTTCTTGCAACTCTTTTAACTTTTTCAGGATCTTTAGTTTGGATATAATTAGTTAAACCGTAATCAGTATCATTTGCAATTTCGATTGCTTCTTCTTCGGTTTCAAAAGGAATAACAGATAACACAGGTCCAAAAATTTCTGTTCTGGCTATTTCCATATTATTATTAACATCTGCAAAAACAGTCGGTTTTACATAATAACCATCTTTTAATCCTTCTGGTTTTCCAACTCCGCCTGCTACTAATTTAGCGCCTTCATCAATACCTTTTTGAATTAAACCTTGTATTTTATTAAACTGAGTTTCTGAAATAACAGGTCCAATGTGATCGCCTTCTTTATTTGGATCATCAACTATAAAATCATTTGCATATTTTCTAAGTCTTTCAATTGCATCATTATACATTGATTTTTCAACTAACATTCTTGTAGGTGCATTACAAGACTGACCGGAATTCCTAAAACATCTTAAAGCACCTCTTTCTATTGCTTCTGGATCTGCATCTTTAAATATAATATTTGCACCTTTGCCACCTAATTCTAAACTAACTCTTTTAAAATCTTTTGCAGCATTTTGCGAAATTAATGCTCCTGCTCTTGTTGAGCCAGTAAATGAAATCATATTTACATCAGGGTGACTTGTTAAAGCATCACCAGTGGTTGCTCCATCTCCATTGACTAAATTAAATACGCCTTTTGGAAATTTTGCTTCATCAATTAATTCTGCAATAATAATGGCTGATAAGGGTGCAAGTTCTGAAGGCTTTAAAATCATAGTACATCCCGCTGCTAAGGCTGGAATAACTTTTAAACAAACTTGGTTCATTGGCCAATTCCAAGGTGTAATTAATGCACAAACACCCTTTGGTTCATATAATATTCTTTGATTTTTTGCATGTTCGCCTAAAGGTCTTTCAAATTCAAAATCTTTTAAATAACCTATAAATGATTTTATGTGGCTCGCTCCAGTTCCTGTTTGTAGTTTAGATGAAAAGTCTTTTGGCGCTCCCATCTCCAATGTGATTGCTTCTGCAATATCATTCCATCTTTTTTTATAAAGATCATAAAGTTTTTCTAATAACACAATTCTTTCTTCTTTAGATGTAAAACCCCAACTTCTAAATGCTTCCTTTGCAGCAGTTACAGCTGCATGAATATCTTCTTTCCCACCTAATGAAATAATTGCACAACTTTTTTCTGTTGCAGGATTAATAACCGTGATGTCTTTTGGATTTTTTGGCGCAACCCACTCACCATTAATATAAAAATTTTTCTTTTCTAACATGTTTAAAAATTATCCTTTCTATGATTTTGCAAATAAATTTGTTAGTTCATAAACAATTGTTGCAGCCGCAAGTGAAGTCACCTCCGCATGATCATAGGCAGGCGCAACTTCTACTACATCAGCTGAAATTAAATTTAATCCTGACAAACCTCTAATAACATTTACAATTTCTCTTGTGGTCATTCCTGCAATTTCTGGCGTTCCAGTTCCTGGTGCAAATGCTGGATCTAGAACATCAATATCAATTGATAAATATAAAGGATTGTCTCCAACTCTTTTTCTTATTCGTTCTGCAATTTTGTCTGTTCCCTCAGTTTGAAATTCATCGCAATGAATTATTTTAAATCCAAAACTTTCATCATTTTTAATATCATCTCTACTATATAAAGGTCCTCTTATTCCAACATGCATTGAAGCATCATCTAAAAATAAGTTTTCTTCTCGCGCTCTTCTAAATGGAGTTCCGTGTGTGTATGGTGCGCCAAAATAAGTATCCCAAGTATCTAAGTGAGCATCAAAATGAACCAAAGCAACTGGTCCTTTGTTTATTTTGTTTACTGCTCTAAGTAATGGAAATGCAATTGTATGATCCCCGCCTAAACTAATAATTCCCCCTACTTTATTTAATAATTCTGTGGCTCCTTCTTCGATTTGTTTAATGGCCTCATCAATATTAAATGGATTGCATGAAATATCTCCTGCATCAGCTACTTGTTGAACTTTAAATGGTTCAACATCATAATTTGGATGATAATTGGTTCTTAAATGCCTCGATGCTTGTCGAATACTTTGTGGGCCAAATCTTGCACCTGGTCGATAACTTGTTCCACTGTCAAAAGGAATTCCAACAATTGCAACATCGCAACTTTCAACATCTCTTAATTCTGGCAATCTCGCAAAAGTATTAGGGCCTGCATATCTTGGTACTTTAGTTCCACTAACAGGCTGAATAGGATTTTTATTTCTTTCTTTTTTCATTTTATAAATATGTAAGATAATATGATCTTAATAAATTCGTCTATAATTATTTAATGAGATTTTTAATTATTCTACTTTTTGCTTTGAATTTTTCGATTTTAAAAGCAGATGAAATATACAATTTAATCAAAATCCCAAATTTAGAAATTTATAAGCTAAATAGTTCTAACGGTATTAGATATTTAAATACAAAAAACGATTTCAGAATTGGGGTTGATGACAATATCACCTGCAATAAAACAGATTTAAAGAATTTAGAAAATAAATTCCCTATCATTACAAAAAATTTTGAAAAATATTCTTCAACTTTTTTAAAACTAAATAATCTTAAATATATTGTTTTGTGCGAAAACCTTTTTATATCTGGAATAAATACAGGTGGAATTCCAGAATTCAGCAAAAGAACATTAATTATTGATTTAAATTTTAATCCTCAATACTTTGAAAGAATGTTGCATCATGAGTTTTTTCATATGATCCAAAATAGTCATAATGATTTATTTGATGAAGCGTTATGGACATCTTTTAATGAAAATGGATTTAAATATGCTGAATGCTCAACTTGTTCTGATCAACTAAATTTAGATCTTTATCAAAATACTGATGGATTTTTAACTGAATATTCAAAATCAATTGCTTCAGAAGATATGGCAGAAATTTTTTCATTTTTAATGGTAGATAAAAATATGGTTGAAAGCAAAACTATAAATGATCAAATTTTAAAAAATAAAATGGATATGATACTTAAATCAATTCATCAAATAGATAATCAATTTAACTTTTAATGATTAAAACTGTAAAAGCTTCATTGTCTGAAAAGATATTATTTATTTTCTTATTATCGCTTGCAGTTTTAGTTTTTGGTTCTTTTTTTTTAATTAAAAATAAATGCTTATTTGTCAAAAATATCGATTTAACAAAATTACAATTTGAATTTCCAGAAAATATCGCCGTGATGAATGTTGAATGTGGAAAGGTAATTGTTGAACTTTATCCTGAAGTTGCGCCAAAAGCTGTTGAACGGTTTAAGTATTTTTTGGAAAATCATTTATATGATGGCACCACTTTTTATAGAGTTATCGAAGATACTTTAATGCAAGCAGGAGATTTAGAATTTGGACATAAAGATACAATTAATTATTCAAAAGTTGGAAGCGGAAAATCTGGACTGGGAAACTTAAAATCTGAGTTAAGTGATACTTTTGAATTTAATGCTGGAAGTATTGCTTTAGCAAGAGGAGATACATTTGATACTGAAGACAGTGAATTTTTTATTATTTTAAAAGATATTCCGCTTTATCAAGGGGAATATACTCCAATTGGAAAAGTTATATTTGGGTTAGACGCATTAAAAAAGATAAAAATTGGAAACAAATCTGAATATGTTTTAAGACCTGATTTTATAAACTCTTTTAGACTAATTAACTAAAGGTTTTCCAGTTGTTAAGGTATGATTGATTCTTTCTTGAGTTTTTTTATTTTCAATTAATCTCATAAAAGAAGCTAACTCTAAATTATATAAATCATCTTCTGAAAGTGTTTTGTCAATTGAGGTATCGCCACCACTTAAAACTGTTGCAAGTTCTTTTCCCACCTCTAGACCATGATCTAATATAACTTTTTCATTATAAAGTTTTTCTAAAACCTTAATCATTTTTTCCTTTAAAGGTTTGCCTGATAAATTAAATTTACATTCCTCTGGAGGAGTAAAATCTTTATTTTCTACAATAATTTTTTTAGAAACCTCAAATAAACTATTTCTATTCATTATTTTTTTATCTTCGGCACGTAAAAATTTTAAAGGTTCTGCCTCAATGGGCGAAGTTGCAGTTGTTGCATAACCAATAATATTGAATACTTTTAAAGGCGCAAAATCAGGATCTTTCTTTGCTTCCTCAGTTTGCATCCATCTCCATAAAACTTCTTTGCAACCACCGCCTGCAGGAACTAAACCAACTAAAGTTTCAACTAATCCCATCACAATATTGGTATGAGCAACTACAAAATTGGATTGAATTGCAACTTCTTCCCCACCTCCTAAAACTAAACCTGACGGAGCTGAGATGACAGGATGTTTTGAATATTTTAAATGTTTACAAGTTTCTTGAAAATATTTGATAAATTTTTCAATAGATTTAAAATCATTCTTTTCAACAAAACTCATTGTATAACTTAAATTAACTCCTGCTGAAAATTGCATACTTTCATTCATTATTATTAATGGTTTATCTGTTGCGTTTTTTAAAGCATCCATAGATTGATAATCAAGGGCGCACGCTTTGGTGGTAAACTCAACAATATTAAAATCTTTAAATCGATAAATTTCTGCTGAATTATTCTTATCAACTTTTGTAGCTAAAGGTTTTATTTTTCCTAAAGTTTGTATTTCTGTATAAAGTTGTCTTTGTCCATAAAAATTTTCATCTTTAGTTTTAGATAAATTTTGTAAAAATGTATTTCCTTCAAAATTGTTTATTCTTTCAAAAAAATTTTTAACACCAATTGATTTTAACATTTCAAATGGTCCCATTGCCCAATTAAATCCAAGACGCATGGCCTCATCAATATCATTAAACTTGTCTGTTATTCCTGGAACTAATGAAGAAGCGTATTGAATTATTTTTGAAATAACAATCCATGCGTATTCACCGTATTTATCTTTTCGTTCTATTAATTTATTTAAATTTACAGTTTCAAAACCAAGGTCGATTTTTTTTGTTGGGAAATACTCTCCTGTTACAAGATTGATTGCTTCTAAAATTTTTTTATTATTTTGTTTGTTCATCCGGTAAAATCCACCTTTGCCTTTTCTACCGGTATAACCTGTTTCAATTAATTTTTTGACTAAAGGTATTTCTTTTGCAACTTCTTGAAATGGATCGGTATTTTCTAATTCTTTAACAAAACTTTTAAGAACATCTGCCATTAAATCGATACCAATCAAATCATAAAGACCAAAGACTCCTGTTTTTGGAATTCCCATCGGTCTTCCAAAAACTGCATCTGCTTCTTCAATGGATAAATTCATTTTAAAAGCTTCTGTCATAGCAACTTGCATTGCATAAACGCCTATTCTATTGCCTAAAAAACCAGGAGTATCGTTACAAATTATTGCTCCTTTTCCAAGTTCTTGTTCACAGAATTTTTTTAAAGAGTTAATTTTATTTAAATCATTATTTTCACTTTTAACTATTTCTAACAATCCCATATAACGAACTGGGTTAAAAAAATGAGTGATACAAAAATCTTTTTTTTGTTGATCGTTTAATTTTTCAGATAAAATTTTAATTGGAATAGATGATGTATTAGATGAAACAATGGCGCCTGGTTTTCTTGATTTAAATATTTTATCGTAAATATTGTGTTTTATGTCTATTCTTTCAACAACCGCTTCAACTATCCAGTCAGCATCTTCAATAACTTTAAAGTCATCTTCTATGTTACCAACTTTTATTTGATCTATTCTCGATTTATCAATTAGTAAAGGAGGTTTTGATTTAAAAATTCTATCTTTAGCGTTTTGACTGATTTCTGTTTTTAAATCTAATAAAGTAACTGGAACATTTGCATTACATAAATGAGCAGCAATCCCACTCCCCATAGTCCCTGAGCCAATAACAACAACTTTTTTAATTTCCACAATCTTCTCTATATTAAGATTATTTATCGATTTATTCCTCTGAGTCTTTCAGATCTTCTTCGAAGTAATTCAGCGGTTATTAAAATTAGAGTTGATAAAATAATTAAGCATGTAGCAACTGCTAGTATAGTCGGACTTAATTGTTCTCTTAATCCTGTCCACATCTGTATAGGAATAGTAGTGTTATCTAGACCTGCTAAAAATAAAACAACTACCACTTCATCAAATGAAGTAACAAATGCGAATAAACCTCCTGAAATAACTCCAGGCAAAATTAAAGGTAAAGTCACTTTCATAAAAGTATTAACCGGACTACTTCCAAGACTTGCTGCTGCTCGAGTTACGCTATGATCAAAACCTGATAGAGTTGCAGTTACAGTTATAACAACAAACGGTGTTCCTAAAATTATATGGGCTAAAATAATTCCAACATGTGTTGCTGCTAAACCTGCTTTTGCCATAAAGAAAAATATAGCAACACCTGAAATAATTAATGGAACAATCATTGGTGAAATTAAAGTTGCCATAATCAAACCTTTAAATGGCATATGTCTACTACTTAATCCAAGAGCTGCAACTGTTCCTAGTATAACAGAACCAATCGTTGCAAAAATTGCAATTATAAAACTATTTTTTGTTGCAAGGCCCCAAGGATTTTTGGTTCCATAAATCATATCTTTATACCATCTTAAAGAGAAAGCATCTGGATCTAATCTTTTCATTCCATCAGAAAAACTTAAAAACTCCTCTGCATTAAAAGAAAGTGGAAAAATTACAAATAATGGTGCAATTAAAAATATAAATACACACGAACAAATAAAAAGATAAGTATAGTGCCAAACTCGATAGTGTGGTTCTGTATATTTTGGTAAAGCCATAATTATCCTAATTTAATATTATCTATTCCAACTAATTTGTTATAAAGCCAATAAACTGCCAAAACTCCAGTTAACAACATAACACCCATTGCTGAAGCAAAACTCCAATCAAGTGTACTTTTCATGTGAAATGCAATTTGGTTACTGATTAGCGTTCCTGATGCGCCTCCTACTAATGCAGGGGTAATATAATATCCTATCGCTAAAATGAAAACTAACAGACATCCTGCACCTATTCCTGGAATGGTTAAAGGAAAATAAACTTTCCAGAAAGTAATAAATGGTGTGGCCCCTAATGATTTTCCAGCTCTAACCAGACTTGGAGAAATCGTCTTCATCACGCTATACATAGGAAGCACCATAAAAGGTAATAAAATCTGGGTCATTGCAACATAGGTGCCAATTTTATTGTACATCATCTCTAATCTTGTCTCGTCTGTTACCAGTCCAATCCAGACAAAAAAATCATTAACTATTCCTTGTTGTTGTAAAAGTATCATCCAACTTGCTGTTCTAACTAATAAAGAAGTCCAAAAAGGTAGCAAAACACAGATCATAAGAAGGTTGCTGTATTTCATTGGAAGTGTGGCTAATAGATGAGCAATTGGATATGCCATTAAAAAACAAAACAAAGTAACAAAAAAAGCAACTTCCAAAGTTCTTAACCAAAGCGTTTTATGAATTCTTCTTTCTTCTTCAACTTGAACAATATTGCCTTGTTCATTTTTATACATGTCAACACCTTTTAGATATTTGACATAGGAATAAGACGGTGCTCTTCTTTTGATAGCTCTCCAATATTCGACGTCCTCCCACCTTTTGTGGACAGCCATTATTTGTTCTTTATAATTTCCTTCTTCAAAATCTTTT